>Ga0163150_10001068_pt1 | contig 48553 bp, 46 predicted proteins | sample OliLakLV19P2IB_FD_148628 | JGI IMG/M metagenome (GOLD analysis project Ga0163150, IMG submission 148628) | Freshwater microbial mat bacterial communities from Lake Vanda, McMurdo Dry Valleys, Antarctica - Oligotrophic Lake LV.19.P2.IB | ecosystem: Environmental > Aquatic > Freshwater > Lake >... | reverse complement strand
GGAAGGTGACGCCACCAATCTTGAGTGCGGAGACACTTGCGGTGCCAGAGACTTCAAGATTGGTGGAGACCGATGCACCTGCACTAAACGTGTTCAGCGCCGTCCAGGTGTTGGCCATGGAGCGAGATGCGGGACCGTTGATGTAGTCGAGGTTGAGGTCAAGGAAGCCAGAACCCGTGTTCACATTGAATGCGGTACCGCGGAAAGAAATAGAGGAAACCTTTATACCAGAGTCTGGGTTATCCGCACCCACCTCGATTTGGGTACCGCTTGAGCTCCCAGATTGATCAGTACCGCATGAGAATGTACCGGTGACGGAGTCGTACAATAGTTTAGATAATGTTGGATTGGAGCACGTAGAAAGTCCTGAACCAAACAGTGCGGAAGCCGAAGCGTAGCCCATAACTTCGAAGTCCCCAGAAATCGACGCTTGAGCGAAGTTTGAATACCCCGAAACTGTAAGTGAAGTTGCTGTAAGGCCACCAAAAGAACCAGTGCTTGCGGTGACACTGTCTGCGGTGATATTCTCGGCAATGAGACTTGCCAGTGTAGTATTACCAGAGACCGAAAGAGTCTCTGTAGAAATACTTTTTGCTCCGAAGTAAGTGATTGCACCAATAGTTCCAGGAGATGTATTCGATGAGCCAGGATATACAGCGCCAATTGAATACCCTTCAGGTCCAGCGATACCGGGAGCTCCTGCGAGACCCGGCAATCCTCGTTCACCTTGTTCGCCTCGTTCACCTTTTAGTCCTCCAACCATTGTGGGTTGTATGGCAATGCCATTTTTAAAGAACTCATTCAAAGCAGAAAGAAGTTGCGAACGCGAAAGTCCTTGCACGAGAACGACTTGAGACGGAAGAATACTTTCTCCAGTTGATGAAGTGCCTGGTGCCTGGGAAACAGTTACAGATGGAGACGCGACGGAAGGAGTGCTAGATTCTAAAACTGTGGGGGAGCTCTGGACAACTTGCTTAGAATCACGCTTAAACAGGGTTGCAGAGTTTTGAAGCAACAGTAAAAGAAGGACGGCAAAAGCGACGTAACGCCACGCGACTCCACCCGAACGCTCGATGATAACTGGAGAAACTCTTTCAACAAAAACTGGTTCTGACGAAGGGAGGGGGGGTAAAAAAGAAGGGATTTCCTCACTTGGGGAAACTGCCAAAACAGCAACCGGTTTCTCAACGACAGAAGCAATCGGTTTAATAAAACTCACCGAATCTCCAAAACACTCGACAAGAGCTCCGCGCGTTGTATACCAGTTGCGCCCTATCTTTCGTGCGTCAAGTTTCCCTTTGCTCGCAAGAAGTCGTAAGTATTCCTGTGAATGCTGTGTGTATCGTGCGGCGGATTGCAGGGTCAAAAAAGCTTTGCCTTTGAAAATCTTTTCAGCATCTGATGACACCAATGAAGCAATCGGCTTTTTGATAGCAAGAGCTGTAGGATCAACAAAACTAACTGAATCTCCAAAACACTCGACAAGAGCTCCGCGCGTTGTGTACCAGTTGCGCCCTATCTTACGTGCATCAAGTTTTCCCTTACTCGCAAGGAGGCGTAAATACTCCTGTGAATGCTGTGTGTATCTTGCAGCGGATTGCAGGGTCAAAAAAGATTTGCCTTTGAAAATTCGCTCCGCATTTTTATGTTCCCTCCTATTCACAAAAATAATATTTACATTGTATCGGATGACCTATCCGATACCTCACGAATCACCAGCTAAAATGACGTATAAATCAAATTCACAATACCCGTATTTTACCACGCAAAAATAATACGAGCGCAACAAAAAAGTTGATAACTTATTACCCAAATATCCCAATCGAGCCAACAGGCGAATAAACACCTGAAAAGGTCCTACGGGGTCAAAAGGACCCAAATAGGTGCTTTGAATATCCGGCAGTTGATACTAAGCCAGCAACATCTGAACAAGAGACGAGAACCATCAGTCGTTGAATCTAACGAGCGTTCTGCATAGTTAGTTTAGCGACCCTATAGGTTACTACTCGTTTGCTCATATACCTACCTATTCCTTCATACTAAACAGGCGTCTCGTGTTCTCAACGGTTTGCGCCATTACCACAGCGAGCGTCTCGCCACGCACGAGTGCTAGTGCTTCAGCGACATGAATCACGTATGCCGGTTCATTGCGCTTTCCGCGATAGGGAACTGGAGCAAGATAAGGAGCATCGGTTTCAAGAAGTATTCGATCGAGTGGAAGTGAGCACACCATCTCTTCATATGATTTGGCGTAGGTCACGATTGCATTGAGTCCGATAAAAAATCCCTTCTGTATATATCTGTGGGCACGCTCTGTGCTTCCATTAAAACTATGAATTACTCCTGAAATGTTCGGGAGGATTTGCAACATATCCGCATGTGCGCTCGCCACGCCAATGCTAGGCGGGCAAGCCTCGTTAACGCTCGGACGGAGCGGGTCACGACAATGAATGATAATCGGCTTTTGTAATTTCTTTGCGAGTTCTACTTGTGCGAGAAATCGTATTTTCTGCTCTGCGTGTTCATCGCTATCCTTCGCATGAAAATAATCTAACCCAATTTCCCCGATGGCGACCACTTTCGGATGTTGCGCTAAACGTTCATACTCTTGGATATCAAAATTTGAGCTTTTTTCGTCTATTGGATGCGATCCTACCGACGTGTATAAACCTTCATACCTCTCCGAAAGAAGGTTCCCCTGCCTACTGGTATCTAAATTTGTCCCAACGCACACCATCCCAACTCCATGTTCAAGTGCTCGCGTAATAACTTCGTCACGATCTAAGTCAAATTGTTTTAATTGCGGATGGCAGTGCGAGTCGATGATTTTGTAGTTCATTTCTTAAATATGACTATATTTCACGTACGACGCAAAATGATAGTGCGTTAAAATGTAGGTATTACGAGCACTTTCTAAAACCTAGAATTCCCTCCGCGGGAACAAGGGGGCACCCTTTGTAATGGTGAATTTCTGTCCATCTTCTAGAGTTCCCAGCGGCCATCCCAGCATAGCGCCGATGTTACTTGCGGTGGCGGGCATAATCGGCTGGAGCAAGTATGCGATGTGCGCGACCATTGCTCCAGCAACTCCGAGCGTTTGCGCTTGAGATTCCCCTTCTTGCTTCCAAGGTTCTTGTTCGTTGAAATACGCATTGGCCAATCCAATCTTTGCCCATATCGCCCCTACGGCGTCATGCAAGCGAAACTGCTCAAATGCACGGTGGTAATCCGTATCATCCAATACCAATGCTAATTGAGGCACAGTGGTGCTCCAGGAGGCATCGTAGATGCTGTGGCCAGCACGTTTGGTATCAATGAGCGTCACGACGCGTTGCACAAGATTTCCAAGGCCATTAGCGAGGTCAGTCGTGTAGCGATGTTCGAGATTTTTGTATGAAAAATCACTGTCATCAGTGCTCTGAAGCTCGCGGAGCATAAAGTAGCGCACCACTTCGACGGGATAGCGCTCGAGTAGTTCAAATGGATTGATGACATTGCCCAATGTTTTTGACATTTTCTCACCATCAACCGTAATAAACCCGTGCACATAGATATGCCGAGGCACCTCAAGCCCCGCTGAAAGGAGCATCGCGGGCCAAAAGAGCGCATGAAAACGAGTAATATCCTTGCCAATGAGATGCACGTCCGCGGGCCAGAATTGCTCGAACAAGCTCGTAGCTTGTAGCTTCTTAGCTTCCTGGCCGTAGCCAAGCGCAGAGATATAATTGGTGAGCGCATCAGCCCATACATACATAGTCTGCGAATCATCACCGGGTACTGGGATTCCCCAGGAAAGTTGCGAAGATGGACGAGAAAAGCTCACATCTTCAGCGTCTTTGAGGAGATTGAGAATCTCTGAAGTTCGAGATTCGGGCACAATTCTCATGCGTCCAGAACCGATTAAATCAGCAATCTCACTGGTATATTTTGATAGACGAAAGAACCAGTTTTCCTCGGAAATAATGTCGGGTTTGCTCTTATGAAGTGAGCACAATCCATCAATAAGCTCACTGGATTTGATAAACGCCTCATGGCCAACACAGTAGGTACCTTCATAGGATTTCTTGTAGATATCGCCACGCTCTGCCATCGCACGCCACAATTTCTGCGCCGCTGGCCAGTGGTGGACGCGATCAGAGGTGCGCACAAAATCAGTGTTTGAGATACTCAATCGAGTCGCCAACTGCCCCACCTGCCCCGCAATATGGTCAACAAACTCTTGCGTTGGCACACCCGCATCAGCGGCGGCGCGCATAATCTTGGTGCCGTGCTCATCGGTGCCCGTCACAAAACGCACCTCATCGCCCAGCATCCGACGATACCGCGCGATAGCATCTGCCTGCACCAGCTCAAGCGCAAATCCGATGTGCGGCGGTGCGTTGGTGTAGACGATTGCAGTAGAAATATAAAATTTAGGCATCGGATAAGGCTTATTAGCTTGTAGGAAGTAGCTTGTAGTTAGTCGGAATTCAATCGGGCAATCATCGTATTCAACATCCGCATTATCTCATCCAATAGTGATACGATTTTACCACACTCTCTGGTAACATCTGGATACAGTCGCTGTATAAGAACGATTTGAGTCTCTAATTCCGCCCCTGATCCATACGCCATCAGGAGAAATCGCCGAAAATCGGCTTTTGAGCCGCGTCGTCGTCCCTCCGCTATATTTGATGGCATGGAAACGGCCGCACGTCTCATTTGCGATACTAGTCCGTACAGCTCATGCTTCGGTAATTTTGAGCTAATACGATATACCTCTTCGGTCAGTTCAACCCCCTTTTGCCAGACTACGAGGTCCTCGTATGAGTTAATTTGTCCGGACATAATCCGTGCAATCCTACCAGCTAAAAAGCCAAAAAGCTACTGCCACCCCTTCGGACCGACGACCACCACAAATTCACCCAATGTTGTATCGGCTTCAAGCGCGGTGGCGACCTGTGTGGCTGTCCCTCGATAGAAGGTTTCAAACTTTTTGGTAATTTCGCGTCCTACAACAACCGCGCGCTCTGGCGTACCGGCGACCTCAAACATTCCCGCTAACTGTGCGAGCGCTTTAGCGATGCGGTATTTTGCTTCGTAAAAAACAACCGTGTCAGGATATTCAGAAAGCTCTCGAAAAAATGTTTCTCTCCCCTTTTTGTGAGGCACAAATCCCCAGTATGCGAAGCGGTCTGCAGGAAATCCGCTCACCGAAAGAGCAGCGACCGCGGCATTTGCACCAACGATTGGCACTACCACTAATCCCTCAACGAGCGCGAGTAATTGTTGAACTAACCGTCCGCCTGGATCATTGATGCCGGGAGTCCCCGCATCACTCACGAGTGCGATATTCTTGCCCTCGGCTAGCAGGTGTGCGACACGCTCGACAACCGCATCCGTGCTGTGCTGATGATACGCAATAAGCGGCTTAGTAATCTCAAAATGCTTGAGAAGTTTTGCCGTCACGCGCGTGTCTTCGCACAAAATCGCATCAGCATCTTTGAGTGTTTGCACGGCACGGAACGTCATATCTTGTAGGTTGCCGATAGGAGTGGCGACCACCCAGAGCGTGGGCATCCTAGGAAGCACGGCGCGAGCTCTTCAGACGCGCCATGTCATCAAGTATCTCAACAATCACTGACGCCACTGGAACACCCAAGAGTGCGCCGACAATGCCTGCAAGTTTCCATCCAATAAGAATCGAAAGCATCACCACCACGGGATTGAGTCCTGTAGATTTTCCGAGCACGATTGGTACGAGGATGTGATTTTCTACCTGTTGGATAACCACCCACATCACAAACACCCAAAACCCCAGTGTGGGACTCTGTAAAAATGCCATGAGAATCGCAGGAATTGCCGCCAAGACTGGCCCAGCAACCGGAAAAATTTCGAGCACCATCGCCAAGATTGCGAATACGAGTGCAAATTTTACTCCGAACATCGAAAGACCAATGTATACCAATAATCCCACAATCAACGCCAAGAGCGCTTGCCCCTGCAACCAGTAGCCTACCTTGAGCTCTACCCGATGCCACAAATCAATGATGTATGCCTCGTAGCGCTCGGGCGAGATAGCGGCCAGGAAATTAGGAACGCCATCTTTCATAGCAGACAAGTAGAACGAAAACACGACAACCGCAATGAATGAGAATAGTCCCCCAAACGTACTCACCGCGAGATTGAGTGTGGATTGCGAGAACTGCTGGAGGTAGCCCGAGAGTACTTCGAGAATATTCTGAAACTCTGCCACGAAATCAAAATACTTCTGCGCACCCGACTGAACCGTATCGAGCGACGTTGAGATTTGCTGGGTTACCTTTGGCAAATAGATAGCGAGGTTGGACAATTCCGATAATACCGACGGCAAAATCAACGAGGAAAGCCCCGCGACGAGCGTCAAAAAGAGCAAGTAGAGCAAAATAACACCCAATAATCGTGGCCCGCCCTTTTTCTGAAACCAATTCACGAATGGCTGAACTGCCGACGCAATAACCACCGACAACAATAAAATCTGTACCACATCCGACAACACATAGATAAGAATCACTCCCACTACCACAAAAATAACGCGAAATACGCTCGACACTGAAATATCTACTTGGATGCGTTCGGCCATAGGATTATGAAAATGTTAGTACGTCTGCAAATGCTTCATCTTTTACATCGGGACCAATCACGGCCATATTGAGCCGTTCATCTTTAAAAATTGCGCCTGCTACATCGCGAATATCCTCTTGTGTGACCGCCTTAATCTTTGCAATATCTTCTTCAGGGGTGACAATTTTGTCATAAAACAATACCGAACCGCCAAACTCATCAGCAACGCCACTGGTGCTCTCCAGAGTGAATGCTAAGCGCCCCTCTGCTTGGTCTTTCACGCGCGTAAGCTCTTCGGGGGTAACGCCATCGGAAGCAATCTTCTGCATTTCACGCAAAATAACCTCGATACCTTCGCGTGCTTTTTGCTGATTGAGTCCCGCGCCAATCTCAAAGTATCCCGAGTCAGTGTAGTGCGTATTCCCTGCCCACACATAATACGCCAAGCCACGCTTCTGACGCACCTCATCAAATAATCGCGAGCTCATACCGCCACCTAAAATTTGCGCCATCAATGATGCGGGATAGCGACGGTCATCGTACATATCAAATGCACGAACTCCCAAGCTCACATACAACTGCTCAACATCTTTCACCACCGTGCGAATGGCGGGGATTTTCTGCGCCTCGACGGTTGCTAATTTCCCTGCCACATCAGCGGTGCGAATATTGGCAAAGGTGGACTCAACCTTTGCCAGCACTTGTTGTGCGTCAATCTTTCCCGCCACCGCAATAATCGTAGTCGCGGCAACGTAGTGTGTATCAAACCACGCGCGCAAGTCCGGTGCCTGCATGGCTTTTATCGTCTTCTCGCTCCCTCCGACTTCCCATCCCGCGGGCTGGTCGCCATACAAAAGCTCCTCGAACACACGCCCAATGTGCTGTTGCGGGTCGTCACGACGCATCCGAAGCTCCTCGATAATCGGCCCGCGCTCAATTTCCATCGCCCCTTGCTCGAGTTTTGAATTCAAGAAAATATCGAACACCACATCCAAAATCGTATTGAGCTTTGAGGCGGCCGCTTTGGCGTAATAGCCGGTGACCTCTTTGCTGGTAAACGCATTGTATGAGGCACCAATACCATCAAGCTCGCGACTAATATCTACGTACCCGGGACGTCGCGCAGTTCCCTTAAACATCATGTGCTCCAAAAAATGCGAGATACCTCCAAGGTTCTTTGGCTCATACTTGGAACCACAGCGCACCAAAACCAGCACCGTCGCCGTAGTGGCAGATGGCATGGGAATGGTGACGAGCCGAAGCCCGGAACCAAACGTATGAAGCTGGTGATCAAATCCGTTCGTCATTGTTTCCTAGTATACACTGTGCCGGTGAATGGAGTCGAACCATTTTCTGAACGTTATGAGTGTTCTGTTCTGACCGTTGAACTACACCGGCAAATCCTGCGTATCCTACCGCATTTTTCACTCTTTATCAAGCGCGTGTAATAACTCTACGTCTCCACCTCACTCCCACTCTCACAACCTCTTGTTGCAGTTCGCATAGAGTACTGCAGTCTGTCCGCATCATAGCCGAGCATCCGAATCCCTGCCCGCCTCGACTTGCGTCTAGGCAAGGCAGGCAGGTCCGCATTTCAATCCCTCACTTATATAAGTGAGGGGTCTTGGTGCTTCGGCCCGCCTAGCCGGCGAGGCTGGTCATGCGCCTGGCTACGCCAGGCAGGGATGCTCGGCGATGCGGACGACCTGCCTCGACTTGCGTCTCGGCAAGGCAGGCGACTGCGATTTGTATGTGCGAACCCGCATACTATGCAACGAGAGGCCATGAGAATGCCTCGCTCGGTGGGGTACGAGAGAGGATGGAGGTGGCCCTATACATCTGATTGCTTTTTACCGAAAACAGCGTATAGTACTCCTGCGGGGTGGAGCAGCGGCAGCTCGTCAGGCTCATAACCTGAAGGTCGGGGGTTCGAATCCCTCCCCCGCAACTACATAAGAAAAGTCCCCCACTTCGGGGGATTTTTCTTATGCCAGTTTTTGGAGGGGAGGGATTCGAAGCCCGGAGCGGATATGACATCAGCAGATGTCATCGCGAGGGCCGGAGCCCGGAGGCAAAGCGGAGCGGCTGGCGACGCTTTGACCGAGGGTGAATCCCTCCCCCGCAACCGCGTAAAACAAAAACAGCCTTAACGGGCTGTTTTTGTCACGCGGTCACGTGGAAAAATTGTTGCAATTTTACTTTACGTGACATACATTCTAAGTATGTATTTCGTATATATTTTAGAAAATCAAAACGATAAGTCGTGGTATATAGGGTTCACCACAAACCTAGCTAGAAGGATCACTGAACACCAAAGTGGTCGCGGCGGGAGAACCACCAGATTAAAAAATGATTGGGAGTTGATTTACTCAGAAAGTTATATTAATGACAAAGACGCCCGTGGCCGTGAATTATTTCTAAAAAGCGGGTCAGGAAGAAGATACTTAAAGAAACAACTTGCTCATTATCTTCAACCCACAGATAGATCAGAAGATTGCGAGAGGTGAAAGCGAATCCCTCCCACGCAACAAAGCAGGAGAAGCAGACGCTAAATCGTCTGTTTCTCCTTATTATAGAGCCAATTCGATGTCGCTTGGCATTTTTCATCCTCTTTACATTTTAGTCAACAAGAGTACGCTTATGTCAATGAAAAGCTGGCTAAAACAAAATTGGTTAGAGGGTCTAGGAATTTATAGCCAATTTGACGCGTTACTTGCAAGGAGCGTATACTCGACCGATGGTAACTGAACTGATTATTAACGAGCCCAGTAGGGGTTTTGAAGAGATAAAACATGTGGACGAAAATGGTGTTGAGTATTGGACTGCTCGAGAACTACACCCCATGCTAGGCTATTCTACCTGGCAAGCATTTGAAGAGCTCGTGATGAGAGCGTCAAGAGCTGCGCAAAATAGCGGCCAAGTTGTGGAAAACCATTTTAGCCATTTGACTAAAATGGTTGACCTAGGGTCTGGTAGCAAACGTCCAGTAAAAGATTATAAGCTAGACAGATACGCTTGCTACCTCATCGCTCAAAATGGCGACTCACAAATCCCCCAAATTGCTTTCGCCCAGACTTACTTTGCAGTACAGACTCGAAGACAAGAGCTTTTTGAAAAAATGTCTGATGCTGAAAAGCGTCTTTTTGTTCGCGACGAAGTAAGTAGTGAAAATAAAAAACTTTTTAAGGCAGCTAAGCAAGCAGGAGTTTCTCACTTTGGACTTTTTAATGATGCTGGTTATCGAGGACTCTATGGTGCTCCTCTTGCTGATGTAGAAAGAAGAAAAGGCGTCAAAAAAGGAGAGTTGCTTGACCACGCGGGGTCTACCGAGCTTGCTGCTAACTTGTTCCGTATTACGCAAACTGACGAGAAGTTAAGGAAGGATGGCATACGTGGAGATGCTTCTGCGCAAAGAACACACAATATGATCGGGGGAAAGGTTCGTCAAACTATTAAAGACATAGGCGGTGAACTTCCTGAAAATCTCAAACCAGAAAAACACATCAAAGAAGTGAGGAGAGAGATGAAGCTCATGGAGAAGCAAGCGAAAAGCGTAATTTTGATTAAAGCATCGGACAAGAAGATAAAATAGAATCTTGCGTGCCTATTGAATGGCCGAAGAAGAGAGAGGTGTACCAAATTACCACCCCTTGACCAGCTCAAACCTCGAATTGTCCACGAACTGTCTAAGATAGGTTCTAAGGTTCTCCCTCCCCCGCAACCGCGTAAAACAAAAACAGCCCGTTAAGGCTGTTTTTGTCACGCGGTCACGTGGAAAAATTATTGCAATTTTACTTTACGTGACATACATTCTAAATGAAAAAACTCACCTTCCCCGGTGGGCTTTTTCATTTCCCTGTTACAATACATACATGCGGAGCATTGGAGAGAAGTGCGGGGTCTTCGGAGTGTATGGAAAAGGTCTAGACACCAGTCGTCTAACTTTTTTTGGGTTATATGCCCTCCAACATCGGGGACAAGAAAGTTCCGGCATATCAACTGCTGACGGAAAGAAGATTACTACGCATAAAGGCATGGGCCTGGTAGCTCAAGTATTTAATGAAAAGATAATAGAGAATCTCCGGGGCCATATCGCAATCGGACATAATCGCTACTCAACCGCTGGCGGCTCAAAACTTGGTCACGCTCAACCAATACTGGTGAATAACCAGACGTTAGCGTTAGCACATAATGGGAACCTTCCAAGTACGACCGCATTAAAAAAGTTTCTTGATGGAAGAAGAGTTAGATCAAAGGGCTATTCTGATTCAAGGATGATTACCGAAGCAATTGGACTATTGATCAGAGATGGATTGCCCATAGAAGACGCAATTGTAAAGATTTTTCCGCTCATGACTGGGGCCTTTTCAATCCTGATTATGACGAAAGATAAACTCATCGCACTCCGCGATACTTATGGGATACGGCCCCTCTCACTCGGCACACTCAATGGTGGCTACATCTTTTCTTCTGAAACTTCCGCGTTCCATCCCATCGGAGCAAAATTTATTCGAGATGTGAAGCCGGGAGAAATGGTTGTCATTGACCGAAAAGGAATGCGCAGTATTCAAGTGGCAAAAAGTAATCTTAAGTTAGATATTTTTGAGTTTGTTTATTTTTCCCGTCCTGACAGCAATCTTCTTGGCAAATCAGTGTATGATGTGCGAAGAAATTTTGGGACACGATTAGCTCAAGAATGTCCCGTACAAGCAGACGTCATAATTCCGGTTCCAGAAACAGCCATCCCGGTCGCCATTGGTTATGCGGCAACCTCCCATATTCCTTTTGAAATGGCTTTGGTAAAAAACCGCTACATCCACAGAACTTTTATCGAACCCGAGCAACATGTCCGCGAGCAAGGAGTGAAAGTTAAACTCACGCCGCTTCCGTCAGTAATCAAGGGACGTCGAGTTATTGTTATTGATGATTCAATTGTCCGAGGAACCACTTCAAAACAAATTGTTAAAATGATGTTTGAGGCAGGAGCAAAGGAGGTTCATTTTTTAGTTAGTTCGCCTCCGATTCTGTTCCCTGACTTTTATGGTATTGATACACCTCGCCAAGACAACCTACTGGCCCCCGGCAAATCGATTGAGCAAATGAGGGGGTATTTAGGTGCCACATCTCTTCACTTTCTTTCATACCGAGGGATGATCAAGGCAACCGGTATTCCCGAAACTAATTTTTGTACTTCATGCTTTACCGGGAAATACCCTATTGACCTCAAGGAGAGGTCGGGACAAGTCTCATCTCCTCACCCACTTGCGCGTGTTCATAAAACCCTAAAAGCATAGATTTCCTGTACGTTTTGTAATGGTGTTGCCAAGGTGTTGAGCTATTACGACGCTCTTGACCCTCTACTATAAAGTATGCTATAATAAACTTATCAGCGTCGGAATTGGTTCCGGCACATTACCAAGGAGATAGGAAATGACCACTGTCATAGTCGTCGAAAAGAGGCGACACAATGCCTTTCAAGCAATCGTGAAGGGACATCCTGAAATGTGGGGACGCGGAAGAGGTTGCAATGAAGCCATTGGAGATCTCGTGAGATCTCATCTGAAGGTCTTCAACGTTATCCTCGAGTCACCGGAGTCCCCTCAACGAGAAGTCATCGCCGGCCAGGCACAGTGCGGATGTGTCTATCACGCCGAGCAGGGAATTCCCTGCGAGCACGACAAGGCGCTTGCCGCCTCCAACTAGTCGTCAAGTCCAGCACTCCGCTGGTAAGCCCACTCAAAAGGTGGGTTTTTTCTTGCGCTACTGCTGGATGAGAATCTTGCTGACGTTGCGTGCCGAGCCACAATCAACGGCCCAGGTTGCAGGAAGTACCTTTGAAGAAAGCATAATAATTTTCCAACCATACCCACTCAAAGCATACTGCACCCAGTTTACCGAAATAATACGCGCATCTCCCGAGCGATTATCCAACATGATACTGGTGCCATTCTTATAGGTGTTATTAGCAGGATTTGCTTGGCAATACATATCAAACTGAATGCGATTGTTGCCATATTTCTCCACCGCATCACCATACGTCTTGGGTTGAGGCACTCCTGCCGTCGTCGCTTTCGGCACTGGTGTGGCTGATACGCTCACCGACACTGACGGAGTTGCCGTTGTTTCTGCGGGTTCTTCTGACGCACCTCTCCCGCGAAGCACCACCGCCAGCGCCACAACCACCACAAGCCCGATTATTACATTGCGAATTTGCTTATTATCCATGAGATGAGCATCGATATCTCCGGTACCCCGGATGTGATGTTCGACGCGCTAGTCTTAGAAGTATACCACGCACCACCCCTCGCTCTGTGCGTAGATGTGCACAGCAGTAAAACCCGCCTCACCGTGGGGGGATTTTCTTACACCGTGCTACAATAATCAAATGCTCAAGAACCTTCACGTCCGCTATCCAGTCATCGCCGGATTCCTCCTTATGTTTTTAGGCATCTTTGTGGGCGAATACTATGAGTTTTATTATCGCATTCCTCACTTCGATAAAGTGCTCCACTTCGCTGGTGGGATAATCGCGACGTGGTTTGTCTTGGCGCTCATGCAAAATGAAGTCACCCGTATGAAGTGGTGGAAGCAAGCGCTCATTTTTATTTCAGTCACCGTCTTTATCGGAGTCGTCTGGGAGTGGGCGGAATACTTAGGAAACATGACAAAAACGAGCGCCCCGTGGTTCTATCACTATTTTAGCGGTGGCAACCTTGCCGATACATTAAGCGATTTAATTGCCGATACCGCTGGTGCAATCGTCGCCACCATCTGGGCGCTCAAGAAAGAGCGGTCCTAGATTCTCTCAAGTGTCTGAATACCAAGAATGTTCAGGCCAGCTTTGAGTGTTTTTGTGACAGCACCGATGAGTTCTAAGCGAGCAGATTTTCGTGCGTCGTTGTCATCATCATTGATGCGCACCTGCTCATAAAAACGATTGCCAATTTCAGCGAGTTCATAGCAGTACAACGCGAGCGCGTTGAGCGTGTACAAATTCGCACAGGTCTCAATCGCATATCCAAAGTCGAGCAGGTGTCGCATGAGCGCGCGTTCAGCAGGATGTACGAGGAGCGTGCGGTCGGCAGTGCCAACCTTGCCAACTTTGCTGGTGATATTTGAAAGGCGCGCATAGGTGTATTGAATGTAGGGCCCCGAATTGCCTCCCAAATCCAACATCGCATCCCAATCGAATACAATGTCGGAGTGTGGATGTTGTCGCAAATCATTGTACTTGAGCGCTCCGACGCCGACGGCTTCTGCCGTTGTTCGAATCTCCTCTTCGGAAAGTAACGGATTCTTTGACCGCACAATTACTTCCGCCCTGCTGATAATCTCATTCATCAAATCATCCAATAGCACCACGTTTCCCTTGCGCGTGGAGAACTTCTTTCCATCATCTCCAAGCACCATGCCGAATTTCACATGCACCGTATCTGTTGCACCGAGCTTCATCTTATCTTTAATAACAAACAGTTGTTCAAAATGCAGCGACTGCTCGTTGCCAACCACGTACAAAATCTTCGCGGGATGATACTGCTCAATGCGGTCACGCAACGAAGCAACATCGCGTACCATATAAATACTCGAGCCGTCTGTTTTCTGAATCAGCGCCGGTGGTAGTCCGTAGTCATCCAACATAATAACCTGTGCACCCTCGCTGGACGTCAGCAATGGCTTGAGCGACGCAACGATGTCGGGAAGTACATCCTGATAATCGCTCTCCCCTTTAATGACATCAAACTGAACGCCCAGTCGCGCATACATGCGCTGAAATTCATTCAATGATTCTTCGCGAAATTTCTCCCACAATGCCCTGTTTTCAGTATCGCCCGCTTCGAGCTTCTTGAATTCCTCCTGCCCTAATTTCTCGAGCTCTGGATTCTCGGCCTCTTCGGCATGAAAGCGCACATACATCGCAACGAGGTTAGCAACGGTCAGCTCCTGCGTCTGACCGTCGTACCTTCGGTACGCCGCAATGAGTTTTCCAAATTGCGTCCCCCAGTCACCGATATAGTTCCATCGAACCACATCGTATCCAAGCGCTCGGTACACCCGTGCCAATCCATCGCCGATAATAGTACTGCGCAAATGCCCGACGGACATCGGTTTTGCAATATTCGGGGCGGAATACTCAACAATCACTTTTGCTCCCTTACCTTCGTTCGTAATACCTACACCATCTAATGTTTTATAAAGATACTCCTCTTTCAAGTACATATTCACAAAACCCGGCCCAGCAACCTCGCAACGCTCAATCATGTCGCCGCCTTCGGCAACAAGCTGATTGCAGATACTACGGGCGACCTCGCGAGGGTTTTTCTTCTCACTCCCTGCCTTTCCGGCCCGCTTCGCCGGAGCTTCAGCGAGGCGAGCAGGCAGGTTTGCTAGCTTGAACGCCAAGTTCACCGAGTAATCTCCCATGCTCGTATCAGGCGGAACCAGCACATCAAAAAGATGGCTAGGATACAAACGAGTCAATGTTGTGTGAAGCCAATCTCGAAACATTGGACAAAATATAGCAGGTTTATCGGCTCATTGTAACCCCGTCTCAAGAAAAAACCCCCACTCGTGAGTGGAGGCTCCTTACAATCAGTCCTTAGGAACAACGGCGACGCCAGCAATCTTCGTTTTGGTAATCTTACGAATTTCCTTACCAAGTTTCGCCTGCATGAGCCTCGAACCCGAGCCCTTGATGAGCCGCCGCCTGATAGCTTCGAAAATAGCCTTGTTGATTTCAACATCACTACACCCAACAAGAAAACACTTTGTCGCTCTGCCAGCAACCGAGATGCCTCTGATGGTATCCCCACTACCGACCGTCGCCGTGAGTTCTTCACCATCATCAACGGTAATCATCCCAAATGAAAGAGCGCACGGAATGTTTTTATCTTCGAGCACACCTTTTGCGTACCCAGAGACTGCGTTGACTGCCATCGCAGAAACGAAGTTTTCATCAAGATATCGCTGACGCGCTTCTTGATGAGTGCTCTCCAATAGTGCGGTGATCTGATCACCATCAGTTCGATTGGCCGCAACCCAGAATGAAGCGAAGTTTTGATGGTGAAATGCTCGGAGCGGATGGTTCGAGGCAAATACGATGTACCCCCCCGTATTCTTGCGCCCCGACACGCGAACAAATGCAACAAATGTCCGTGCCATTCCATGATGCGACTGCGCTTTTTTGAACTGATACGCCCCGATAATCGAAGGAATCGGTGCGGTAGGAGCAACAGTATTTTCAGTCATCACTCTTTTCCTCCAATGAGTGCTTTCGCAAAGCTCTTTCTAACGTCCCGCTTAGTAAGCAGTGCACGCCCCAGAGCTCGCTCAATAACTCGTTCACCGAGCATCTCAACACCACTATGGGTAACGCAAGCAACCGTAGGAAGCGCAATAAGTGGTGGTGAAGTAGCTGAATCACGCATGCCAGAATGGATTAATCCATGCATGGCAACATCGAGTGCTTCTGCTCGAGTAAGTCGCGGTTTCCAGCGAGCATCTAATTGATCTTCGATTCTAACTCCGCCTGATCCCGATGTAGCGAATTCGGAACGGTTATAGTACGCCCCTCCGGGGTGAATCAAAAAAATTGAAGGGCCACGTTTTTTGTCGAACCCGACAAGAATCATGCTTGCCAAAAACCCGTCTTCAAATGCCTCGCCCCAAATTCGAAACAGATTGGCAAGATAATACGCCTGTCCGGCGACAGAAAGTGAATCCCCGTTTTCTTGCTGGAACTCATGAACGACATTCTGCAAGGTTCGAATCGCAAGTTGCATGTCAGACACAAAACCGGATCCCAACATGATGCTATGCGAAGAGATCTGATTCATTTTGACATAGTCTTGCGACATAATGTCCCCGTCGCCCGTGCTGATTTTACGATCAGCAACGCACAGCACACCCTCACGATAGTGAAATGCAGCAATAGTCGTATCGCTTCGCATATTCCCTGTTGCTGTTCTATGGATGGCGTTTAAAACTCCCCGCCGTGATTCCAAGCGACGCATCTCTCGGGCGCCGATTGCCTGCTCAACTGCCTGTCTTGCGTGAACTTCGTACATACTGCTACCCCCTTAGTTTTGAAGGTTCAATTGGAAACAACGGTACAGCGAATACTCCATAGTGTCAAAATCATCCAAGGCGCTTGAAGTCTTTGCGCGACAACTGCATACTAGGAGCTATGGACGCACAAACATACGACAAGCTCACAATCGATGCAGTAAAGAAAGTAGCCCCCGCAGTGGTGAGTGTGGTGGTATCAAAATATTTGCCCCGCATGCACGACATCAATCCATCGCAACTCTTTAATCCCTTCATGATGGGTGACGTGGAAGATGGCGCAGGACAAAAAGTAAAAGTGGGTGGTGGCTCTGGATTTATCGTACACCCCAGTGGTATTATCCTCACCAACAAGCACGTGGTCTTCGATACCGAAGCTGACTACGCCGTTGTGCTCAACGATGGCAGTGAGCACCCCGCAAAAGTGTTAAGCCGCGACCCTATCAATGATATTGCACTGCTCAAAGTCGAAGGCGCCAAATTCCCGCACGCAACACTGGCTACGCATCACACTGTAGAGCTGGGACAAACCGTACTGGCCATCGGGAATGCGCTCGGCCTTTTTTCTAATAGCGTCTCAAAAGGAATTATTTCTGGTATCGCGCGTAGTATCTCCGCATCACTGGGTGGCGCACCTGGTGCACACATGGAACAACTGCGCGGGGTAATTCAAACCGATGTGGCCATCAACCAGGGCAACTCTGGTGGCCCGCTTATCAATCTCGAAGGTGAAGTAGTAGGCATCAACACCGCCGTTATCTTCGGCGCACAAAACATCGGCTTCGCACTTCCCATTAGTTGGGCAAAAGGTGATCTGGAAGATATCCTCGCACATGGTCGCATCATCAAACCGTACTTGGGTCTTATGTACATCATGCTTACCCCCGAGTTAGCGCAACGCTACGCACTGCCTGCCGACCATGGTGCGATGGTTATTCGCGACCATCGTCCCGACGCCACCGCGATACTTGCCCACTCACCCGCCGCAAAAGCAGGCCTGAAAGAACACGACCTCATCACACATCTGGATGGCACTGAAATCGCCGCAGGTACCGATTTGAGCGACATGCTCCAAAAGCACAAGGTCGGTGACTCCGTCGCTGTATCCTATCTACGCGATGGCAAAAAACATGAGTGCACCATTGTTCTGGCTGAACGCACCTAATCTCGTGTGCCATGGCAGACTTCGCAACAAATCCGCGCGCACGCTTCGACTACGAAATCCTTGAAACTCTCGAGGCGGGTATTATATTGCGTGGCTTTGAAGTCAAAAGCGTCAAAATTGGTCGCGCCAGCATCAAGGGCTCGTATGTGCGCATAATAAAAGGAGAGGCGTGGCTGGTGGGCGCGTCCATCTCGCCGTATCAGGCAGGCAATATGCCCGATGACTATCAGGAGCAAACCGACCGCAAGCTTCTCATCGCCAAAAAACAGCTCGACTCACTGGTCGGCCTCACCAAATCCCACGGCATCACGCTCGTGCCCATGCGCTTGTATGGGAAAAAAGGACTCATCAAACTCGAAATCGGTGTGGCTCGTGGCAAAAAGAAATACGACAAACGCGAAAGCATCAAAAAGAAAGATACCGCCCGCTCCCGTATGCGTGGCATGAGTGAAGAGTAATCGCTCCTCACCCCTGCCTGCTCGCCTCGCTGAAGCTCCGGCGAAGCGGGCCGGCAGGCAGGGATTCGGATGCTTCGGCCAGCCTCGCCGAGTCTAGGCGGGCAGTGATGCGGACAGACTGCAGTACTCTATGCGAACTGCAACCAGAGCGTATGAGAGTGAGGAGCGAGGATGGTGTTAGAGCAGCAACAAAAATCCCTCGACGAAGCGAGGGAGGGATTGAACTACCCGAGATACTTGCGCAGAATCGCATCAACCTCACCGATGCGGTACTTGATTTGAAGAAGAGCGTTCTGGATACGAACTAGCTCCGTTCTCATAAGCACGAACTTTGGAATCTCATCGTTTTGCTTCCGCTGTTTCTCTTCTGCCTTCTGGCGACGCCCAACCCCCGCAAAGAATTCCAGTATCTCTCGCTTTGTTTTGGCTGATATTTGAAATACCTCGTCGTCGGGATGCTTAAATGCCAATCTCTCTTTCGCTGACAATGAAAATGGCTTCGGTCTGACTCTGCACTTTTTTCTCATAGCTACCTCCAAAAACCCCATTCTAGCGCCTTGTTGCTTTTTGTCAATTTTTGTAGTATTATACATTGTAGTTGAAATTGCGGGGATGCCCGCCCAAGTTTTCAACCGATTATGTTCGTTGTATACGTTATTCAAAGCCAAAAGGATACAAAACTGTATACTGGCATGACAAATAACCTTTCACGACGACTCCAAGAACATAATCGCGGGAATAGTTTTGCAACCAAGTCGAGAGCACCATTTGTCCTGATTTACGCAGAAGCATATACTCACCACGAGGACGCCAAAACTCGAGAAAAGTATCTCAAGTCAGGATGGGGACGAGCCCATCTAAAACGGGTTCTGCAAAACTATTTCCGGACGTTGAAAATTTAGGCGGGGATGATCGGTTTCGACACTGCTTCATGCCCACACGATGCCATATGCGGTCGGCCAGTAACCGCACTAAACACTGGTCAAACCTATAACTGGCAATCAAACCGCCAATTACGCGTTCGCCTAAGGGCGTCGCGCATCGCACCCTGACGCTTGCTACGGGATTCTGCGGTGTCATATAGCTCGCTCTGGTAGGTCGTAGTCGTGTCGCGACCCACCGAAACTAAGACATGATAGTCTGCGCTTATCTTGCCGGTTCTCTACGCGCAGGCGAAATACCGAATCGGATACATTGGTAGTACGTCGTGTCGGTCATCGTAGTGGACGCGAGTTCGATTCTCGCCATCTCCACAAAAATAAAACGAGCCCATTGGGGTTCGTTTTATTTTTGTGGAAAGGCCAGCGAGAATCGAACTAGAGAGGGGTCGGGAGAGGTGCGCCTCTCCCGTGGAGGAAGCCTGCCGGCAGGCAGGAACTGAAACCGCATGGTTTCAGAAAGTGAGGGCGAGGATAGCAGAAGCAGCCGAGCCCGACACGCGTGAGATAGCGAACGAAGTGAGCGTCCCGCCATAAGTCTTGCGCTCGATTTTGAAAAATATCTAAAACAAGGTTCTGGGTTTGCTTTTGCGAGAAAGAGGCTGGTTTAGTGGTTTTTAGTTGAGGGTTGTAGGTAATCTCCCGTCCCCAAGCCGCTCCCCGTGAGCGGCTTCTTGTTTTTCTTTACAAAAAAACTGCCCCGATGAAAGGGCAGTACTTATTTCTCTTTGGCAAGCGCGTAATACCCTCGCCGATACTTTATCTGAACACCACTGCGACTCTTGAGACTCACTGAAACCGCACGCCATCCTGACTTTGTTGGCACATCATCAAGCACATACCCGAGATGATACTGACTGGCTATGTCAGCCGCAATTCCCGAGAATGCGCTCGCAATAACCGATTGCTGATAAGGAGCGGACACCGAGAGGAGTCTCCCACCCGTTTCATAGGTAATCATGGCAACAAATTGACGTGCGCGCTCGGAAAGACCTTTGAGCTTCTTCCCGGCAATCGTAAAAGGATTCCCGAAAAATGCCCGCTGGAGATACACAATGTAGCAAATCACCGAACTGCGACGCAGGACGTCTTCAGAGCTCGTGTACGAAAACGAGGCATCTAAATCCGATGTATCTTCGCCGTCCGAGAGCACTATGAGAATTCGTCGATGCTTCACATCGCCATGATGCTGAAGCTCTAAGAATCGTGTCGCGATATACAGCGAGCGATTAAATGCAGTCATGTCTCCTGGTTGGACACTGGACAATGATGCTATCGCCGCTTCGTGGTCAGTGGTGAATTCACACAACACTTGATATCGCTCATCAAATGTCGCCACATGCACCTCATCACCGGGTCGCAGTGTGCGAATGAGATTAGCCGCCGCTTCGGTAATTGCAGGTATACGTTCGCGCATCGACGATGAGGTGTCCAGCATGATTATCACACTGGCGGGCACCTGTTCGCGCTCGAAGTACAAGATTTCCCTGCGCTTCCCTTCATCGCGAACCTCGAAGTCTTCGAGTTTCAAATCAAGTACTGAAGCCCCAGAGGTAGCATCCACCGCAGAAACAGTTACTCCTACCATCTGAACCTGTGCCGAGTACACTGGCGATTGAGTCGCCTGAAGTACGGCAAAAACAAATGACATCATCATGACAAAGAACCTCCTCTCCTACACACGTCATACACGACTTAGGATTAAATCTCAATCCTCTGCACCAAGGAAACGAGGATGGCCATACGAATATACATGCCGTTCTGTGCCTGCTCGAAGTACCGCGCACGAGGGTCACGGTCAACCTCGGTGCTGATTTCTGTCATCCGCGGGAGCGGGTGCATAATGATGGCCCGCTCTTTGAGCAGATGCAGGTGTTCCGCTTTGATGGTGAATCGCTTCACCTGCTCTTCCCGCATGCGAAACGCGAGATCGAGGTCGGTGATGCGCTCGAGTTGGAGTCGTGTCCAATACACGACATCCGCACGTTCAAGCGCTTCGTGCATATCTGCACTCTGCTCATACTGGATAGCATGGCGCTCGAGGTATTCGAGAATGTCGGAACCAACCCGTAATTCGGGTGGCGAAACGAAGAGAATCTTTACATCCTCGAACTTCCCCAACAAATACGCAAGAGAGCGAACCGTACGCCCGTTCTTCAAATCTCCACCCATGACTACCGTGAGCCCATTGAGCGTTGTGAATGCTCGAGCAATCGTATAGGCATCCAGCACTGCCTGCGTTGGATGTTGTTGCCGACCAGCCCCTGCATTAATGAGATGCGTCGTGTACCCGTACGTATCAATGATACGAGCAGCACGCTCTGCCGCATTGTCGTCACCGTGACGAAGCACAATCACATCAGGACGGTATCCAGCGTGCACACGAATTGAATCTTCGAGTGTTTCCCCTTTTACTGCCGAAGAGAACTGGCTGGCATTATCAGTGGAAACAACATTCATCCCCAAGTGTTGTGCGGCCGACTCAAACGAGAACCGCGTTCGTGTCGATGCTTCGTAAAAGATTGCATGCATGAGTGTTCCCGAAAGATACTCGCGCATCTTTTGACGACACCCGCTTTCCAACGTAGCTCGCATTTCATCAGCAAGTGCAAAAATCCGTTGCAACCCCTGCTTGGTGAACTGTTGAGCACGAATAATGTGCTGTGGCATACTCTAGACCTCCGTTGTAAATGATCGGCATCATCCTAGCACATTAACCGTGGTACACTAGAGGTATGCGACGCGTTCTCATAGGTACGGCACCATTTGTTGCGTATGCCGCGCTCACGATACTTATCTTCTGGGCCCCACTCGCTCGCCACATCGGAAGCATCCAATGGGATTCAGTGGGCGTGCACTTTTTTAATATTGCTTTCTCTTCGACACTGTTGCATCAGGGCATCCTGCCGCTCTGGACCTCACACATCTTCGGGGGATTTCCTCAAATTGCCGACATGCAAGTCGCACTGTGGTATCCGCCCATGTTTGCAATCGCCGCGCTCACCAAATTCACCGCGACAAAACTCCTCGCTGAAATTGCTTTGCATTATTTTCTTGCGGCATCGTTCATGTTTCTGCTTGCCCGCAAGCTCAAAGCACCACCCGTCGCCGCGTGGGGACTGGGACTAGCATATGCACTGGGTGGGTTCATGATTGGCCACGCATCACATGTAGGCATGATGAACGTAGCCACATGGCTTCCACTCATTTTCGTATTACTCCTCCACACACTTGAACACCGTTCATATAAAGTAGCCGTCGCCTGTGGTGTTGCACTGGGTATCTCCATGCTCGCAGGACACTTTCAGGTGTCTCTCTATATTATTTTGCTTGTTATTCTCTACGGAGGATGGGTCACTGTCGAATCACTCATCAAAAATAATACACGCCAAGCTCTTGGAACTATCGGACTCGTTGCGCTCGTGGGAGTATTCGCTATTGGAATCTCTGCGATTCAATATCTGCCCACCCTCCAACTGGTTGGACAATCCGAACGTTCTGCAATTCCCCTTTCCGTTGCTCAATCGGAATCGCTCAAATCAGAAGCGCTCGTGGGCTACGTGGACTGGAATCATCTGGGTGTCGCCACCGGTCCCTACACGGGCCCGTGGGATCGCACGCAGAATTATCTGTTCATCGGCCTCTCGACTCTGGCACTGGCAATGTTTGCGAGCATACGCGGTTTGTGGAAGCCAGAAACTCGCTTGCTCACCGGATTTTTTGTCTTCACGACACTTTTCTCTATTGCCTACGCGCTCGGGCCTGTGACACCACTCCACGGCCTGCTCTACCACATACCGCTTCTGGGAACCGTCCGCGCACCTGGCAACATGATGCTCTTGGCGCACCTCTCCCTGATTTGCCTTGCGGCACTGTCGTGGCAGTACATCCCCAAACGATTTCTAAAATGGTCAGCGATTGCATTCGCAATCATCATCACACTCGAGCTCGTTCCCAAAGCACTGCGCAACGAACTCCTCTGGGCACGACAAAATCCTGATGCCATTTTTTCAAATGCACCAATCGCGCAACAGGTACTCAAAGAATACGCGACGCTTCCGCTCGAACAACGATTCCGTGTGTGGCGCGTGCCAGGACTGGACGCCAATGAGCCACAATTCTGGGGTATCGATGACTTTGGTGGATACAATCCGCTCCAACTCGCCCGCCACGCGCGCTACACCGAAACCATGACGCAGTTTCCTCGCCTCATGGCACTTGCCGCAATTCGCTACGGCCCCTGTGAGTTTATCGGTGGCACGCAACTCCCCGCGCCCTGGGCACCGAAAACGTGTCGCACCGCGCGCACGCTCCCGCGGGTGTTTCTCGTCAATCACATCCAAACAACACATAATCCTGATGAAGCGCTCCGCCTCCTCACGAAAATTGAACCATCGTCTGTCGCCATCGTTGAACGCGACGCTTCTGGTCGTGTTCCCGAAATGGCAACAAATAACGGCCCACTCATTTCTTCGGTACGCATCAGCGCACAAGCACCAGGATATCTTCGACTCGCAGTAAGCTCTTCTACCGAAGCGCTCGTGCTCATCACTGAAACATTCTGGCCCGGATGGCAGGCAACTGTAAATGGAGCTCCCGCGCAAATCTGGCGCACGGATTACCTTTTCCAAGGCGTACGCATCAGCGCAGGCACACACACTATTGAACTATTCTATCGTCCGCGCATCTTCATCGTGGGTGTGTTGACCACCATGCTTACGCTCTGTGGGGTACTTGTCGTCCTCGTCCTGCATTTCCGAAAGACTAGACAGAAAACAAGATAAGTTGTATAGTAGTTTCGAACATTTACAAAGGAGTCGGATATGAACTTTAGAAAAACCTTAGGATATGTGGCGGTCGTGGGACTGTGGTGTGTATTATTTTTGACAATTGGGTATGCGATAAGACACCCAGCAGAATCCCCTCGTCCCGAATCGACACCGCTAGCGACCGCGCTAGAAACTGCACCGATAGACGAAGGGGAGGACGTGTACGTTTTCTACGCAACGGGCGATACCTACATCCGTTCGCTGGTCAAGTTCTACAAGCTCTTTCCAGGTCGCCATTGCGACTTGCAAGGATTCACAGATGGTACTTCCTACCCCAGAAATAAACTGATGACGCGAACTGTGGTGACGGGCTTCATTCTCCACTGCCACGACATTGCCACGGATGCTCAAACCATCACCATCCACTAGTCCCACCCCGCCCCTCTGTACAGAGGGGTTTATCTTTGGCATGATGGCCAGCATGAAATCATACTTACGAATTTTAATCGTTGTCGGTGTAGTGTTAATCGCAGCTGGTGGTGTCTGGTATTGGCAAAAATCAAAGACGGCCTCCGAACAATTGGGCACGCCAGCCGTGAGTCTTGTTCCATTGGCATCCGTCTCTCCACTTGCAGTTTCTTATGACCTCGTTCCCGCTGACTGGAAAACATACGCAAGCCCCTCCGCTGGTTTCAAAGTTGCCTATCCTTCCGATTGGACTCCCAGTCCATGTGGCACTGGCTGTATCGCATGGACACCCGCAGGAGCACCTGGCACGCAACCCGCACTCGGCATCGTTCGCTCCAACAACACTATTGAAGAGCTCCTCAAGAGCGCCGAACCATTTCTGGCAGGAAAAGAAGAAATAACCGTTGGTGCAAACGCATGGCTCAAGCTCACGCTCCAACAGCCAACGACCGGTGATATCTATACCTCACACTTCATTATGCGTAATGGAAAACTCTTTGAGTTCGGCATGGCGACCAGCGACAAAGATGTCGTAGCCGTCTACGGCAAGATGATTAACTCGTTCGTATTTACGAAATAAAAAACTCCCCCACCAGTGGTGAGGGAGCGTGACTACTTCTCGTAGTCAATGCGGGGTCGTGGATTCATCTTCCCGCGACCCAGACTGTACCAAATTGGCGATGGCTCGCCCTTGGAATCCAAAATGCGCACCCAGAGAACGTTGTCTTTTGAGCTCTCCAGCGTGAATCGGACTTTCCTCCCGATGTGCTCGACTTCTCCTCGACCAACTTTCCACGAGATTTGTCGGAGCTTCGGCGAATCCCAGATTGAGGTGTGCCAGCAAAACCGTACTCTCCCTGGGAGACGAGAATGACGTGCAACTCCTTTGATAGTAATAGAGAACGACAGTCCATCACTGGTACGTCTGGTAACCACTGCACGCACCGTGATGGGTTTTGTGTTCTTGGTGACATGGATTCGCATGTTCGGAAAAATCCGAAAAATGAAAATCTCCAACCAGGGACGACATGCGCTCGCAACGGTGTTGGCTCGTTCAAGCGATGTTGTAGGTTTTGCTTCTTCTTGAGCAGAGGCATCATCGACAATGCCCGGTTCCAGAAGTAACGCTGTAGTAGATTGTGAATGTGAATGCATAATCCCTCCTAGGACATTTCTTTATATCATGAAATAATCTTTCAGTCAATCCCTTGCAAAGGGGCACCCTTCGCAAGTCCGTGGCATCGCCCCACTCATCATGCTACACTGCGCCCATGAGATTTGCCGACCGCATGCTCGCAATCACCGACATCGAAACTACAGGACTTGATGCAGTCGTACACGAAATTATCGAGCTCGCTGTACTTATAGTTGATCAAAAAACGCTTCGCATCCGAAGTCAGTACCATGTACGGGTAAAGCCGACGCACATTCGTACCGCTGCCAAGCGCGCCCTCGAAGTCGTTGGCTACAATCCCGCGACGTGGCGTACCGCTGTCGATTTAGAGACTGCGCTCACGGTGTACGCGCAAAAAGCAGCTGGCTCGGTTTTTGTCTCTTACAATGTATTTCTCGCATACTCATTTTTAGATGCGGGATTTAAAACATTTGGCGTCGAAGACCCAACCGACTACCATCGTCTCGATATTTTTTCGTTGGCGTGGTCGCGACTCGGACCCGGCCCATCCAATCTCGATAGTATTTGCAAACGCCTTGATATCATCCCCGAACCACTTCCTCGTCGAGCGATGGATGGCGCACTCAAACAACTAGAAGTACTGCGCGCTCTTCTGTATCATTAGCATATGAGCAACAAACGAATCGTTTCCGCATTCCTCTTGATTGCCGCGGTACTCTACACGCAGTGGCTCAAGCAACCCAGCGACCTGCATAATAATCCTTCACCCACGACGACACCACGTCCCGCACCAGAAGGTACCGAGCGTGTTGCACGTGTTGTCGATGGTGACACCATTGAGTTGGAGGGCGGCGCTCGCATCCGCTTTATTGGGATAAACACACCAGAAACGGTCGATCCTCGAAAGGCCGTGCAATGCTTCGGACAAGAAGCATCAAATTATACCAAGGAGCTTCTCAAAGATGGTCTGGTGGTTCTCAAAAAAGATATCAGCAATACCGACAAATATGGACGTCTGTTGCGCTACATTCATCTCCCCGATGGCACGTTCGTCAATCTCAAGCTCGTCCAAGAAGGGTACGCGTATGCCAACCCTTACCCACCCGACATTGCGCATGCGAAGGAATTCTCGATTGCTCAAACACAAGCACGTGAAGCATCCCGTGGTCTGTGGGCCTCCTGCCCCATAAAAAAGTAAGAACGAGAGCGCTCTTCGCCCAAGTCCCGCTCCGGCACTAGTATCTCCGTTCTCCGCCTACACCCCCGTCGCCTCCGGTCCTGTGCTCCCGCCGATGTCAGTCGGCGGCCTGCCTGGCGTAGCCAGGTCTGCGTATCTGCTTACGGCGCTCAAAATGGATTGAGCGACCTTACCGCAGATACGTTGCCCGCCTCCCTCCTCGGATGGGTCGTGCGGGTCGGCTTCAGAGGTATAGGCGAGAACTATCGATACTAGTGCCGGAGCGGCAAATCTAAAAATATCGAGCCCGACACCCCTCTTCACACCACGCCTGTTAGCTCTGTATTTCGGGCCTCGCAGAGCCCTTCACAAAACGAAACCGCCGTGGTATACTCCTTAAGCCTGATTTTTTACTGACTTGTCTACTAGAGAACTTCGCGCCAATACTCAAATCCGTATCCCCCAAGTGCAAGTCATCGATTCCGATGGTAAGCAGTTGGGAGTTATGAAAACTTTTGACGCGCTACGTCTCGCTCGCGAACGTGATATGGATTTAGTCGAAGTTGCGCCAACTGCACAACCCCCGATTGCCAAAATCATGGACTACGGCAAGTTCATGTACACCAAGACAAAGGAAGAGAAGGCACGTCCAAAAATAAAAGCGCAACAGACCAAAGCGGTGCGTGTTGGCTTCAAAACCGGCATTCACGACCTTCTGTTTAAGGCAAAAAAGGCAGATGAATTCCTCGCTGATGGCCACTGGGTCAAAGTAGAGCTCACCCTGCGTGGACGCGAGAAAGCATTCCCAGAGCGTGGATTGGCACAACTTGAAGAGTTCTTGAGTAAAATCCAGACTCCTATTATTCGCCAACGCGCCCCAATGCGAGGCCCCTATGGATGGGTGCTCGTCATTCAGAAAGATAAAAAAGGTCCCGTAAAACCAACATCCGATTCCCATGGCAAAATCCCACAAGAGTAACCGTTCCCTCGCCAAACGCATCAAAGTCACCGGCAAAGGCCGTATCATGAAGCGTAAGTCGGGACAGAACCATTTCAACGCAAAAGATTCCGGTGTAACCGGTTTGCATAAGCGCGGCACAGCGCTCTCCCCCATTGCATTTGCCAAGAGCTTTCAGGCATTGATGCCAGCACGCAGTATTTCTTCGAAGCAGACCAAATAATTTTCATCATTCACCAATGACACGCGTCAAACGAGGTACCGTAGCACATGCCCGCCGCAAGCGCCTTCTCAAACATACGAAGGGCTATATGTGGGGCCGCAAAAGCAAGTTCCGCGCAGCAAAAGAAGCCCTTTTGCACGCGTGGTCCTTCCAATTTGCTGATCGCAAGAAGAAAAAGCGAACCATGCGTCGTCTGTGGACGGTTCGCGTTGGTGCAGCGGCTCGCGACAACGGTGTCTCCTACTCAAAACTCATCAATCAGCTCAAGATTGCAAATATCGAGCTGGATAGAAAAGTACTCTCCCGCATCGCCGCCGACGAACCTGAAATCTTCAAGCAAATCGTCGCAACGAAGTAAGATTTCCAAAAACACCTGCAAGGGTGTTTTTGATTTACCCTGTCCATCGCAGTCCTCCGTACTACATCCGTCGAGTACGCCTAGTACCTCTCTCTGTATAGTATGCGGGTTCGCACATACAAATCGCAGTCGTTGTCCGCATCGCCGAGCATCCCTGCCTGCCGGCAGGCAGGCGCATGACCGGAGCACCGACAACGGCTCACTGTGTGAGCCGTTGAAATGCGGACCTGCCTGCCGGCAGGCAGGGATTCGGATGCTTCGGCTGTGATGCGGACAGACTGCAGTACTCTATGCGAACTGACAGAGAGAGGTGCTAGGGGTAGGAGAGTGGATGGAGTAGCCGTGATGTTGAAAAATCAAGAAAATCTGTTATAGTACAACCCCGAATGGCCTCGTCGTCTAGTCTGGTCTAGGACGCTGGATTTTCATTCCAGTAACACGGGTTCAAATCCCGTCGAGGCTACAAAGTTATTAAATAAATAGGGATTTGAAGGGTATCGAAAAACGTGAACTGCTTCACGTTTTGAGAACCCCGGCTCCGAAGGAGTGTCACAGCATATGCCGTAGGCATCAGCGAAGACACGGGTGAGGAGAAATCCCGTCGAGGCTACAAAGTAATACACGCATGAAGATAGTTGCTATAGAAACGTCCTGTGATGAAACGGCAGTCGCAGTCATCGAGGTTATTGATGACCGCATTATCGTGCTTTCAAATATCATCTCCAGTCAAGTTGCACTGCATGAGCAATTCGGTGGCGTAGTCCCCGCGCTCGCTGCGCGTGAGCATGCCGCAAACATTCAACTCGTCTACGAAGCGGCGCTCAAAGAAGCATTTGGAAATTTGAAATTAGAAATTAGAAATTATCCGATTGACCTCATCGCGGTTACCCGTGGTCCCGGCCTCGGACCTGCCTTACTCGTGGGTATTACGTTTGCACGCACGCTCGCGTGGAAACTCCAGAAGCCACTCATCGGAGTTGATCACATGGATGGCCATGTGCACTCCAATTGGCTCGGTGATGGTACGCTCAATGCCGACGTATTCCCCGCCCTCAACCTCATCGTTTCTGGTGGTCACACCGATATCATGCTGATGCGCAACCACGGCGATTACCAGCTCATTGGTGAAACGCTCGACGATGCCGTCGGCGAAGCATTTGATAAAGTAGGTCGTCTCATCGGACTTGCATACCCCGGTGGTCCAAAAGTTTCCAAACTCGCTCTCTCGGGTAATCCTCAAAAATACCCGCTCCCCCGCCCCATGCTCACCTCAAAAAACTTCGACTTCTCGTACAGCGGACTCAAAACCGCAGTCCTCTATCTTATCCGTGACCTTACCGGTGGCACTCGCGAGCTCACCGATATTGAAAAAGCAGACATCGCCGCATCATTTCAAGAGGCCGCCATCGACGTACTCATCCAAAAAACAAAGCGCGCCGCCCAAGCGCATAGTGTCGCCTCAATTATGCTTTCGGGTGGAGTGAGCGCCAACACACTTTTGCGCGAGCGACTCACCACACTATGCTCTAGCATTGGCATTCAATGCATGCTTCCCGAAATGAAGTACACCACCGATAACGCGGCGATGATTGCCGCGGCAGCATACTTCATGTGGCAAAAAAATCCATCGGGATGGAAATGGGAGGATTGTCAGATGGATGCCAACTTACGCCTCGGCACTCGTTGAAGAAGCACGGTATTTCGTGCACAATACCTTTGAGCATGTCTGTCATCGAACTTCCTAAAAACTATGACGCGGCCGCAACCGAACCTGGCATTTACCAGCGCTGGTTAGATAGTGGTTTTTTTAATCCTGAAGCATGCATTGAAGCTGGGGTAACAAAAGCAGACGCTAAGCCTTTTACCATCATGATGCCCCCGCCCAATGTGACGGGAATTCTTCACATGGGGCATGCCATGATGCTCACGCTCGAAGATGTGATGATTCGTTACGCCCGTATGCGCGGGTATCGCACGCTGTGGCTCCCCGGTACCGACCATGCTGCCATTGCCACGCAAGCACGTGTGGAAAAAGATATCTATAAAAAAGAAGGCAAATCCCGACATGACCTCGGACGAGAAGAGTTTCTTCGTCGCGTCGAACAATTCGCCAAAGAAAGCCATGAGACTATCGGCGCACAGATAAAAGTGATGGGTGCATCCTGCGATTGGTCACGCGAAGCATTCACGCTCGATGAGAAGCGAAATCTCGCCGTACGCACCATGTTCAAGCGCATGTATGATGACGGCCTCATCTATCGTGGCAATCGTATTGTAAACTGGGACCCCAAAGGTCAGACAGTCATCTCCGACGATGAATTGGTTTACACCGAGCAAAAAGGGAAATTTTATACTTTTAAGTATGGGCCTTTCAATATAGGCACCGCTCGTCCAGAAACAAAATTTGGAGATAAATATGTGGTCATGCACCCAGATGATAAAAGATATGCTGAATATTTACACGGCCAAAAATTACAAGTGGAATGGATTAATGGAATAATAGAGGCAACCATAATCAAAGATCCAGTTATAGATATGGAATTTGGTACTGGGGTTATGACTATCACCCCTTGGCATTCTCGTGAAGACTTTGCTTTAGCTGAAAAATATAAACTCGACAAAGAGCAAATCATTGATACGTACGGAAAACTACTTCCGGTCGCAGGCGAATTTTCCGGAATGAAAATAAATGAAGCCAGAGAAAAAATCGTAGAGAAACTACAAGCCAAAGGACTACTTGTATCAATCGATGAAAATTATATAAACCGAGTGGCTACGGCTGAACGAACCGGTGGAACGATTGAACCGCAAATAATGCTTCAATGGTTCGTAGACGTTAATAAGAAAATCCCCGGACGCAACAAGTCTCTCAAAGAGCTCATGCGAGAACCCATTGCTGATAATCGTATCCGCATCATTCCCGAACATTGGAGTAAAACCTATTTCCATTGGATTGATAACCTGCACGACTGGTGTATCTCGCGCCAGATTTGGTATGGCCACCGTATTCCCGTGTGGTACCGCGGTGAGGAAGTTCATGTGGGTGAAGAGCCGACCGATGCAGGCCCCTCCTCCGCTGAAGCTTCTGCGAGCAAGTGGACGCAAGACCCCGACACCCTCGATACCTGGTTTAGTTCTGGCCTGTGGACATTTTCCACACTGGGCTGGCCCGCCACGACCGAGGACCTCAAGCTCTACCACCCTACCGATGTCTTAGAAACTGGCTATGAGATCCTATTCTTCTGGGTCGCCCGCATGATTCTCATGAGTGGCTACGCGCTTGAGCAAATTCCATTTCATACCGTGTACCTCCACGGCACCGTACGCGATGCGCAAGGCCGCAAGATGTCCAAGTCACTGGGTAATGGAATAGATCCAATTGATATTGCCGCAAAATTCGGTGCCGATGCAGGACGTATGGCACTGGTGGTAGGCAACACCCCTGGCACCGACAGTCGCATCTCCGAAGATAAAATTCGGGCATACAAATATTTTGCCAACAAACTCTGGAACATCGCACGCTTTGTCCTCATGTCCGTTTCTGAAGAGCAAGTAAAAGAATTCTCATCTACACCTCCCACTCCAGCAACCGATGCGGACAAGAAAATCCTCTTAATGCTCAATGCGACAATCAGCAGTGTCACCGATAATCTCGACCGCCATGTCATTCATGAAGCCGCCAATCAGGTGTACCAGTTCACGTGGAAAGAATTAGCTGACGTCTATTTAGAGGCATCCAAAGAACAACTCACCGACGAATCACTCAAGCAGTCCACCTCCCATATGCTTATTTGGTGCCTCACCAACACTCTCAAGCTAGTGCATCCCTTTGCTCCATTTGTGACCGAAGAGCTTTGGGGACGCTTATTTGGCTCGTCCCCCGCATCAGTGTTGATGATTCAGCGGTGGCCCACAACGACACCCTAGGTCAACCCGTGGTATACTTGGAGTAATGTCTTCGCTGGGTCCGTATCTGCTCCTTATCCTACTGGGAATATTGCCCAGCTTGATTTGGCTTTGGTACTGGCTCCAAAAAGACGCACACCCCGAACCCAAGGTACTTATCACAAAAGTACTCCTTCTCGGAATTATTCTCTCTCCTCTTGCTATCGTGCTTCAGCTCTTGTTTGTAGATATAGCCGCAAAAGTGCTCGGCGTACCTGCCAATACACTCTCGGGTAGCCCCGGATTTTATCTTTGGGCAGCATTCGTTGAAGAGGTGGTAAAATATCTCGCCGTATTTTTTGTGGTGCTTCGCTCTCCTGATTTCGACGAACCCGTTGATGCTATGATATACATGCTCACCGCAGCAATGGGATTTGCGGCCATGGAAAATATTCTTGTTATCAATCGCGTTATCGGTGATGGTATTTCGGCAACACTGGGTATCTGGGGATTGCGATTTGCAGGCGCCACGCTTCTGCATGCCCTCTCATCGGCACTGCTGGGATACTTTATTGCTATGGCGTGGTACTACTTCGATCACCGCAAGGCGCTGTTTGCTGTTGGTCTTACCCTCGCCACGCTCTTTCATTGGGTGTTCAACCTATTCATCTCGCAGGCCCAGCACACCTTGAGTCTTTTCTACTCGACCCTCCTGTTGATTGCTATGGCCTTTCTTGTATCTGCATTGTTTGATAAAATGAAAGAACGAGACGGCCAGATAACTCCGACGATAGTTTAACGCCATGCCCTATATACCCAACGACGAAGAACTCGATATCCAGTTAGCATCAAGCCGCAAAGAACCTCAAGAGGCCAGCGAGGGCTCTTTGACGGTAGACGTGTACCGCGATGATGGCGACATCATCATTCAATCTACTATTGCCGGTGCCACCGCCGCCGACATTGATATTAGTATCCTCAATGACATGGTCACCATCAAAGGCGCCCGTCAACCCGAAACAAAAGTCCGTCAGAATAACTACTACTACCAAGAGCTCTACTGGGGATCTTTCTCGCGCTCTATTATTCTCCCCGAAGAAGTTGATGCGGACGGTGCCAAGGCCAGCATGAAAAATGGCATTCTCACCATTCGCCTCCCGACCCTCGAAAAGTCAAAGACCAAGCGTCTGAAGATTGAACTCAAGTAGTTTCTGGAGAGGCCTCACTTCCTACTCACCCCAATAGGCATACGACTCAAAAGTCAGTGAGCATTGGAGTGGCATTCTCTTCACATCTGGGGAAGCATCCGAATCCCTGCCTGCCTGTAGGCAGGAACGAAGATGCACTAGGGTTATGCGGGAGTGTTGCTGTGTGACTCGCGATCTAAGCCGAACTCCCCATACCTCCAGCGAGCCGCGTTAAGCGTCGAGGCAGGATTAAGATGCTTCCCGAAGCGGACTGCACGGCGTGCAACTGTATGAGCGATATAGAATCCTTTCACCTCAAGCGAGTTTTGCACGCCGTACCAATCCGCGAGCGGGAGCGCTCTCTACCGAGACGGCGGAGTCGGAGGTGTGGGGAGGGAGGCGAAGATGAGTAAATTAGCGATATTTATTTTCGCTTTTCTTTTGCCCAAATCACCTATACTATAACTAAATGCTCCCGTGGAGGAACTGGCAGACTCGTCGCCCTTAGGAGGCGATGCCGAAAGGCGTGGGGGTTCAAATCCCTCCGGGAGCACAGAAATCACTAAACCCCGTCCAACGGGGTTTAGTGATTATTCTTAGCTAAGAATACCGACTATCCGAGCTGTAACCCGCGACTCAACAGAGCGGCGATTGAATTAATCAAAAGTCCGACACCAAGAATTGCCAGTAATGCCCATGCCGATTGCTTCATAATTGGCGTGGCTTCTTCTGGTTTTCCACCCAAGATTCCCGTGTACTTCACCGCACCCCAAATAAACATTGCCACCGCAAACACCGTTGAAATCGTAATGAGATAGTTCACACCAGTCGTGATGATATCCACGATACTCGAACCGGTCACCACTTGATTACTCCCCGTCGGTGGTGGTGTTGGAAGCCGCAAAGGCGCCGCAAGTGCTGGCACGGCTACTGCAAACATAATTGCTGCGATTGTTGAATATGTAATAATTTTTTTCATTGTTCCACCCCCTTTCAACACGTATCAGGCCTATGCCGTGATACTAATAAAGAATACTTCTCGGATTAAGCGCAAATCGACTGATAGTGTTCAAAATAATTCCCGTGCCTAAAATAACAATCAGCCCAATGATGGCGTTGTACAAAATCTCTTTCCCTTTCTTATAGTCAGCTTCTACTCCACGAGCCCATGCCATCTTAAATCCTCCGAAAACAATCATCGCAATAGCAATGGTAACCGCGAGACCTACCAACATCGTCAAAGCATCGGTTACTATGTCAACTACACTTCTCAATGTTAGCGCTGTCGCTGCCATCACAAGGGTCGGTTGAACGAGCGCTACTGCTGGCAATATGAGTGTAATGAATCTTCGGTAGTTCATAGTGTTTTAAGTATATCAGATAATATCTATTTCGTGAGGGTGTCAGTGGCGCCTTGGATAGTGTAGATAACTGTATATGCTCCAAAGATAAGTGCCGCGCCAATAGCTGCCTTGATAAGCGACTCTTTAGCAGCGTTAAATTTCGCTGGTTCCGTGCGTGCAGTCGCCATACGAACCCCATAGAATACGATGGCGAGAGTCGCTATCACCTCACCCAGCAAGAGGGCGTTCAGTACAAGATACTCGAGAATCCCTACCAATCGGTCGTACGTAAAAGCGCTATTTGTGTTACCCAGCGGCACCGCGGCAAAAAAGATATTTTTATTGACCTGCATTGAGAATACTGCGAATTAAATCCACAAACCCGCCACCGATAAGAATCACAAAAAGGCCGATGCTGGTATTCTTAAAAGTATTCTTTGCCCTAGTAATATAATCCTGCCTTCCCGCCGCTATCAACAGCGTAACCCCAGCGTAGATATACAAGAGCACCGCGATAGGAATAATTATCTCGAGTAAGCGCCCCGTCAAAAGACTAAAAATATCTTCGAGATTCTCAACACCCAGCGGATTTACAATTTCGAATGGAGTTGGAATTGGCATGCGTATCTTCTATTATCCTATGGCCTCCGTCTGCTGTCCAGCATACTGGCGATACCCACGAGCAACATAAGTCCAGCAATTCCCGCCGAAAGCCTCAAAAGTATCCCGCCAAGTCGTCCAGAAGCAGTTATTTGATCCGCAATGGTAGCTGTCTGGTCTTCCCCTACATCCAGAGCAACAGAGCCACAATCGGTTGAGCAGTTCCTGTTTGTTTCACCCGCATCGGCCTCACACTGCGCATTGTCATTGCATACTCGACTATCACGAATATCAATCGAAAGTTCTATTGCACCTTTTGGATTGAGGATTCGCGCAGTGACACCGCGGTATTCGGTTGGAACTATAATCCCTTCAGAAGAAAGTGCCGATGCATCAAAAAAGTATTGACGGAGAACCTCACCTGACTCGCTCAAAATCACAAGCTTCCAATTTCCTGCCGTCATGACTAGCGCATCCCCTGTAGTTATCTGGTATGGCGCGCTTTGTATTAAATTTCCATTCGTATACTCGAAGGAGAATTGATAGAGAAATACCCATGCTGCATCGGGATTTATTTCGTCCGCACGCACGGTCAAAGGACTGAAACTAGCGAGCAGTACAAGTATGAGAAGTATTTTTTTCATTGGGCGCATGCTGCTACTTTGGGAGCGTACTCTCGCGTAGGCAGGAATCCTTTATCAGGATATTTGTGTTGTGGGTCACTCCATGGGCACTCCCACGCACGCATAGGGCCACCGTCTGTGCAACTAGGCAAGCTTTTACAATCTTGACTCCAGGTACACGCACCGGGATTTCTACTATCTCCGGGACCTCCATTATATCCACCCGCAATATTTAATGGATTGGTGCCACACTGACGCTTCAGTGAATTCACAAAATTATTGGCAACACAGAAAATCTTGTCTACGTTTTGCTCACTTCGAAGCCATGCGGCGTTAATCGTTTCAGTAACATCACAATCCCGACGATTTGCATTTGCTGTTTCTGGTTTCATTTGCATAATGCCATACGCACCTTTTCCTGCTTCTGTTGGCTTTATCATGCATGAAGATTCATTAATCATTATTCCCATGAGTATACTCGCATTCTCTCCTCTCATGAGAGGCGCAAACTTTTGACACTGGGGGGTTGTCTTCCCAGGACATTCCACGCCTATATTGCAAGTCGAATACGTACTCCCACCACCTCCACTCAATCCTCCACTGATTCCCCCGACTGCCGCAACTCCTGCATAACGAGGCTCGATTTCAGTTGGAGCTGGTAACACGGGTTGAGGTCCACCAGTAGGCAGTGCTGTTTCAATGGGTGTAATTGCGGATAATCCAGCAGGGCAACTAAACTGATACCAATTATCTCCCTGGTTTCCTGTTATTAACGACTTAATAAGGAAATTAGTAACAACCCATGCCAGAAGAATAATACTCACTCCTATCAATGTATTTTTTAATAGCTCTTTGCCTTGAGCGTACAGCGCGGGCTTTCCTCCACCCAACAACATCATTCCCCCTGCCCAGACAATCATAAATGCGGCAATGGGACCGGTGATGCCATAGAGCACTAAATCAATAATATTTTTGAATGTCGCAAACAGACTGCATGGCGTGCAGAGCACCTGTGCGGTTCCATTCGCATTTGTTCCACCGCAGGTGACGATAGGGAACAACGCCGCACTTGTAAGCACGGGGATAAGTAACAGACTCAAGATGATACCTACAAAAAATACTTTACGCATAGGAAAAACGACTATCAACGACCTGCCATCAACACCGACACCTTCGCATCGGCGGCTCTCAATGCATCCATGAGCGTTTGCTTGCCCAGATTAATATTATCAATCATGTCAGTAAATATTTTTTCAATGGCCACATTATCTATCTGAAGCCACGAGCGTGCGGCCAGTGCCTGCTCGGCAAACACTCCCACATCGGGGTCATTCTTTTGTTGGTCAATTAAGTCACGCCGAGCCGCTGGACGCCCCGATGCATTGAGATACGGCTTTGCACCATCACCTGCCGTCATATATGCAACAAACAGCCACGCTTCATTGGGAGATTTTGTTTTCGCCGACACCACCAGTGGCCAATAGCTGGCATAGGTGCGCACATCCACGCTACTTGCTTGAGGAATTGGAGCGACCGCCCAATTGAGTCGTGGCGCAGCTTTGCGCAGTGCAGAGATTTGGTGCGCGTAGTTGACCATCATCGCCGTCTTGCCGGCAACGAATGCATCGAATGAGTAATCGAGTGTATCGTTCCAGGTATACACTTTCGAACTGGGGTTGGCGAAATCTGTGTAAAACTGTACTGCATTCTCGCCCACAGGAATACCATCCACAGGGCGAGAAAATATTGATTGCGCGCGGTCTTTGTCGGTCATCTGCACACCCGATTGCAACATCAGCATCATCAGGATGTCAGTGGAACGATTGATGTTGCGCGCAGTCCCTAGCGCGGCCGCTGAACGAGTGATATTTCGACTCTCATCATAGATGGTTATCTTTTTTACATCAGCGATAAAATCAATCCAGAGTTTTGGTGGTTGCGCGATACCCACCGATGCAAAAGTATCTTTATTGTAATACAGCGCCAGCGTATCAACGTACAGAGGCATGCCATAAATCTTATCGCCCACCACTAAATCGTGCTCCGCGACGTCAACAAATGCATCCTGAAATTGCCGAACTGTTACCAAAGGCACTTTCTGACCGGGAGCAGCAGCCGGCATAGCAATGAGCTTGTCCATGTGGCGCACAAGCCACGTATTGTGAATCATCCACACATCGGGCCCCGTTCCCGCGGCGAGCGCATTGAGCACCGCCTGTTCGTAATCTTGCACCGCAAAGAGTTTGTAGGAAACTCTGATACTTTTATTTGCCTTCTGGAATGCATTAATCGATTCATTGAGTACCGACTGATCATCAAACACGCCCCAGACGGTAAGCTCGGCGCTGGTGGTGGTAGTGCTATCAAACGAACTGGTGAGCACAAAAATAAATGCAATAAACACCATCAACGCGATAGACCCACCGAGGATATAGGTGAGCTTACGAGAATCGGTAACGAGAGCGGTAAGATTCATCTTATTTGATAAACATAAGTCCGATATAATATATTCCCGCATCAATCGTGCGCTCGAAACGAACACCGGCAGTAGTAGCCATTGTGGTAAGTGCCTGTTCGTCCGTCCGTAGCTCATCAGGAGGACCGAAACCCTTCACTCCCTTCTTCCAGTCTACAATGACCAATCTTCCGCCGGGCTTGAGTATGCGTATTGCCTCGGCAATAATTGCGTCCTTTTTTTGTGATTGAAAGAGGATATTTGCGAGCACAGAAAAATCCTGACTCGCATCAGGAATCTTCGTGGAGCCAAGTACTTCCAAATCCGCTCGAATCTCCCGAATATTTTTATATCCACCTTCTTCTGCCTTAGCGCGAAGCGATTCCAATGGCTCCACCATAACATCCACGGCAGAAACTATTCCGTCTTTGCCAACGGCGCGTGCCAGTACAATGGTGATATACCCCGAGCCACATCCGAGATCTGCGGCACTATTGCCCGGTACAACACCCATCTGTGCAACCACACGCTGCATATCTAAAAATGCGCCTGATGAAGGAAGGTGGACCATATACCTCTATGGTACCATAATGACCTCGCCAACAGTGGGCCATTATGTTTATAAATACAGTGCTAAAAGAGTACGACCGATGCTACCTCGTCTTGACCATCCAAGCGCATAATACGCACCCCCTGCGTAGCTCGGCCAAGGGTTGGAACCTCTTTAATAGAGGTGCGAATAACCTGGCCCTTCTTTGAGACAGCTACAAACTCCACGTTTTCTTCGTTCGTGATATGCGCGGAGACGAGCTTGCCTGTTTTTGCAGTGATGTTTGCAGTCAGAATACCAACTCCGCCACGATGCTGGACTTTATATTCTTTGAGGTTGGTGCGCTTGCCGTAGCCATTGGCCATAACCGCCATGAGACTCAAACCCTTCTCGGCGTTGGCGCGCACGACATCAGCTCCGACGAGTTTGTCGCCTTTTTCTAAGCGCATCCCCAGCACTCCCGCAGCAGAACGTCCCATGGGGCGTACGTCTTTTTCCTCGAAGCGAATGGCGGAACCGGTTGCCGTGGTCATAATCACCTGATCATTACCGGACGTAGGAAGCACCCAGCCCAACTTATCATCACCTTTAAGGTTAATCGCGAGGATTCCATTACGGCGCACGTTATCAAAAGCATCCATAGCGACTTTCTTAATCACCCCATTCGTTGTTGCCATAAACAAGAACGCACTCTTTTGTTTTTTCTCTTTTGCTTTCGAGATAGGTACCACCGCAGTAATCGAATCAGCTGTCGTTACCTGCAAGAAGTTGGTAATAGCACGCCCCTTACTCTGACGGCTGGCCTCGGGAACTTCGTAACCAAGAATCTGAAAAACTTTCCCAGAACCGGTAAAGAATAAAATATTGTCGTGGGTATTTGCCAAAAAGAAATGATTGACGATGTCTTCTTCCTTTGTAGCGATACCCCCCACCCCTTTTCCTCCGCGTTTTTGCGCGCGGAGCTCGTCAGGAGGAAGACGCTTGATGTAGCCGCCCAGAGTAATCATGAAGAGCGCGTCTTCTTCGGGTACAAGCTCTTCATCGCCAATCTCGCGAAGCGCCGTACGCACAACGCGCGTGCGACGTTCGTCGCCATACTTTGTGCGCATCTCGGTAAATTCTTGCTTTACAATACCTAGGAGTTTTTTTGCAGACTTGAGAAGCTCCTCGAGCTCGGCAATAATCAAACGCTTTGCTTTGAGTTCATCTTCAATCTTCTTGCGTTCAAGGCCTGCCAACGACTGCAGACGCATTTCGAGAATTGCATTGGTTTGTCGGTCGGAAAATTTAAACTGCTTCATTAAGTTCACAAATGCCTCCTCACGAGTCGATGACTGTTTGATGACCTTAATAATCTCGTCGATATGATCGAGTGCCTTCTTGAGACCCTCTAAGATATGAGCACGCTCCAGCGCGCGAGCAAGCTCATAAGCGCAACGGCGGCGAACCACAACCCGGCGATGCTCAATAAACTTTTCGAGAATGGTTTTCAATCCCATCGTCTGTGGTTGAATGCCATCGGACAACGCAAGCATGTTGAAGTGAAATGTCTTTTGCAGTTCTGTCCACTTGTAGAGCGAATTGAGAACCTTTTTTGGAAATGAGTCCTGCTTGAGCTCAATCACTACGCGCATCCCCCGGCGGTCGGATTCATCGCGGATATCACGAATGCCCTCCAGTCGTTTTTCCTTAACCAAATCAGCAACCTTAATAATCAGCTCCGACTTGTTTACCTGATAGGGAATTTCGGTAATGATAATTTGTTGACCGCGCTTGCCTTCGACAATCTCTGCGGTACCACGAGAAATAACTGGCCCCCTGCCAGTTGCATACGCATTGAGAATATCTTTTTCGTTATAAATAGAACCTCCCGTTGGAAAATCGGGTCCTTTGATAAATTGCATCAAATCTTTCACATCCGCATTTGGATTCTCAATCAAATGTACCAATCCATCGAGCACCTCGGTAAGGTTGTGCGGTGGAATGTTGGTGGCCATACCAACAGCAATACCCATCGAACCATTAATAAGGAGGTTGGGAATCTTTGCGGGCAATACCGATGGTTCTTTTCGCGAGCCATCGTAGTTCGGACGAAAATCTACCGTATCCTTTTCGATATCACCGAGCATCTCATCACTGATGCGTGCCAAACGCGCTTCGGTATACCGCATCGCAGCAGCACCATCGCCGTCGACGGAATTGTGAACAAAAACTCCCGCGGCCAAGGCAAAATTATGCGTTCCATCAATAGTCAGGTCGTAGACATCCTCACGCCTGACACTACGTTCTACGCTAACCACACGATGATTCTGGTTAATTTCCTGCCGCACCAAATCAACATTGCTCTGAAAATATTTTGTAAGTCCTGTCTCCCAGAGCGGGGCACTTCCGTAAGGATAGGCTACACTTCGAGTCTTCTCGTACACCTCCGAATCAATGCTCGAGAAATTTTTAAAAACTTCTTTACAGATAGCCAGAAATTTTAATTTGCCAGTACGATTAGTAGTATGATTTTTGTTGCCCTTAATAATATTCTCGCGCATACGAGCGCTATACCTCGGATCCTGCCAAAGTTTTTTGAGAGTTTTTGTTGCTCGAATACTAAACTCCACCCTTTTCTCTGGATGATCCTGTATGTATTGCTTGTTTGCTTCGCTCAATAATGAGCGCATCCTTTCCCTATAGTCTGCATGTTTCCAGTTTTCGATATTGCGCAAAGAAGTCCGAGAAGCCATCTTTTCTCGGTTTTCTTTTTTTGCCCAATATTTCTTTCTCCCCTCCGCAATCTTCAAACGGTACACGGGATCCTTGTGCTGTTGGGCTGCTTGCTCGTAATGAATTCTCCAGTGGTCTGCCCACGATAATCGAATGATATTATCCGGATTGTTATTGAGCTTATTAAAATCCTTGTGATGACGGACTCGCCCAGCAGATGTAGCGTAAACTCTCTGTGTAAGATTGTAGTTATCAGCAAGATGATGCGCCGGAACCCACTCGTTTTTATTGACTTGATAAACCAAAGAGTAGCCCTCTCGCTGAAGACGATCAGTTTTCTCGGAGAACTTTTGGTACAGTGGCATAAGCGAATCGTTCGGCTCTAACAATTGCGCTTCAGTGTAACTCCCGTCTTTACGCATGAAACGGTGATTGGGTGTGCAAGTGATTTCAGCCCCATTATCAATAACCACCTTTATAATTTCGGCATCTGTAATAGTCAAACGGGGATTTTGAATAAGTGCGATAGAAATGAGCCCTAGCTTATTTATCGTATATGTATAATTTTTCTTACCCTGTTTTGCTTCCTCAATAAGTTGTTCAAAGTTGAGGTCTCTTCCATCAGTCAGCTTGACTCTAGTATTTTTCGTAAAACAGCCAAAGTTCCCTTGTCCCTGTACGAGCGGATAGCGCAACGAAAAATCCTGCGCCATACGAACGAGAGAATCATAAATAGCCGCGTCCCCATGGGGATGGTAACGCCCCATAACATCTCCCACCGTGCTCGCTGATTTCTTGAGCTTTGCACTCGCGGTGTTACCAGACTCCCACATACCCCATAAGATGCGCCGATGTACCGGCTTGAGTCCATCACGAACATCGGGTAGTGCGCGCGACACAATAACCGACATCGCATACTCGAGGTATGACTTTTGAATTTCCGTGGTAATTTCGCGTGAGGGTGACTCACGAAAAACAACGGGTACGATTGGTTGGTGAACTTTTTTTGCCATAAAAATGAAAAAAGACTACTGCGCGATAGGAAGAAGGTAAACGCCGCCTTGAGTATTGCTCGGTTGTTGTGTACTGTCAAAGCCCGCATCAGAATTCCATCCAATTAGCGAACCGATACCTGCCAGCAGGCCACCGGCAACCCGCGCAAACACTGCCACAGGTTGCGGTCGCCCCGCGTCACGCTGTGCTAAAAACGCTTGCTGTTCTGTGGGATCTGGATGCATCGCAAAATAAATATCTTTCTGAATTGAAGAGATAGTAATGAATGCCACCGCAGAAACCGATACAACAACAGACAGGACAAAAAGAGTTCTTCGAACCGCTGGACGCTGATTGTGAATCTCATGAAGAATAGACATGGGCTACGCTTTGATAACCACCAATTGTGTCTGATCCGTGGGTAATTGCTTTTTTGAAATGCGATACGACTCAACGGTTTGTGGCTGAAGTCCGATTTCTTTTACAAATTTATCTAATTTGTCAGCTTCGTATTTTGCACCATCAATCGCATACTGCACAGGAATAATAATCTTTGGCTCAATCTGCGATACAAACTCTGCTGCAACCTTTGCATCCAGAGCGCTTTGTCCCCCAACGGGAATAATAAGAATATCAGGGTCACCAATCACCTCGAGTTGCTCTGGAGTGAGTTTTTCCTGTCCACACGCCCCAATAAGACACACGGAAATGTCTTCGGCAATAACTGTATAGATGGTAGCCAACCCGAGTTCACGACCCTGCTGGGAATCTGCAAACGCTTGAATGCCTCGCACCGCGATACCTTTTCGCTCATACTCTCCCGCCCCACGAATGACGAATGCTTCATCATTGATACGCTCCGTAACGTCCTTTTCAGGAGCCGCTTCACTAATGAGCACCAAATCATCCTTAATCGTAGGCCCGCGAAGCCCCACCGCCTTTGGGTCATACGGATCGATAAGAACCGTGCCCTCTTTTGCTTCAATTCTGATGCATCGGTACCCGTACCAGGAGATATTCATTGGCCTCATCATAGCAGAAATGAGGAGATTTTCAACCCCTCTTCGCCTATCAGAAGGCCTTGCAGAAAGACCATTTATCATGTATATTGTGCCCCAGTCTCAAGAGTCGCCAAAGCGCGATGGAGAGACGTATTTTTATTATGGCAACATCAGCACCAGCGAAAACAATGAAGGACCTCCTCGCAAAAGAGGAATTCCAACTGCCTCGTGCAGGACAGATTCTGACAGGTCGCGTTATTAGCGCGTCCAAGTCCAACGTTACCCTCGACTTGGGGACGGCTGGCATCGGTATCGTATATCCCGGTCAATTTTATGATAATCCTGACCGCATCCGCGCTCTGAAACCCGGCGAAGAAGTTTCCGCAATTCTCCTTGAACTCGAGAATGAAGATGGCTACCGCGAACTCTCGCTTAAAGCCGCGCAACTCACCACCTCTTGGCAACGCATCAAAGAGTTACGTGATGCCGGCACCGTCATGACCACCATTATTAGCAACATCAACAAAGGTGGTCTCATCGTGCAAGTTGAAGGTGTCCAGGGATTCTTACCGCTCTCCCAGCTCTCCAGTGAGCACTACCCGAAAGTTGAAGGTGGCGACACGACCAAGATTGTGCAAGCACTCCAGAAATTTAAGGGCCAACCATTTAAGGTTAAAATTCTCGACTACAGCGAACAGGAAAACAAACTCATTGTCTCTGAACGCGCCATCCAAGAAGAGGTTGCAAAGGGCGAAATCACTAAACTCGGAATCGGCGATGTTGTTGAAGGTGTTATCACCGAAGTAACGGACTTTGGTGCATTTGTCCGCCTCACTGATAATTTGGATGGTTTAATCCACTCCAGTGAAATTGACTGGAAGTTTGTCGAAGACCCCCGTCAGATTTTGCACAGTGGTGAAACTGTCAAAGCAAAAATCATCAGCCTCGATGGCGGTCGCGTAGCACTGTCACTCAAAGCACTCCGCCCCGACCCATGGCTTACCGTTGAAGAGCAGTTCAAAGTCGGTCAGAAGGTAAAAGGAGAAGTCATCAAAATCCGAAGCAATGGTGCATTCGTGAAGCTCAATGACGATATCGTCGGCCTCCTGCCTACCGCAGAATTCGGCGGGCGCCTCGCGACTGATGTTGTCACGATTGGCAAAGAGTATAGCTGTGCAATCGTCAACATCGATGCCACAGATCACAAGCTCATCCTTACCCTCGAGCAAGCCAGCGAGTAATGAATGGTTTGCACAAAAACCCCTCACTTATGGAATAAGTGAGGGATGGGTTTAGAGACGAATCTTGCGACCGACCAGTGCCTTGTGTCGTTTTGACGCATCCGGAGCAGAAGCGAGAAACGCATCGATGCGGTCATTCTCTCCATGCACATGAATAATCTCTGCGGGATTGAGGCGGTGTTCGATTTCTGCCATCTCATCTTCTTTGGCATGACTTGAGAAATCAAATCGTTGTACGCGACACTTTCTCGAAAAAAGGCCCGTCGGAAGTGCCACCTGGGCATCATGCGCTCCCTTGAGAATCGCGCCTCCGGGCATGCAGGGATCTTGCCAGTTAACCATGAAGATAGCCGCTTCGGAATCTCCAAGCAATTCTGTTGCCCATGAGTACGATGGCGAATTCTTCGCAATCATACCTGAACTTGCAAGTATCACCATTGGCTGGCCAGAGTTTTTTGTAGAATCTTGATGAGGCCGATCTCGAAACCTCCGCATCGAAGTAAGCCCCTGGGCGTGTGGGGCATGCCGTCGATAAATCTCGGTGGGAAGCACACCCCCAATCACCCACACGGGCCAATCGTGGCAGATACGTTTCTCGTACAGAAGCGTGTAGATTTCTGCCATGCGGTCAATCGCCAACGTGGGAATCAGAACTCGTCCACCGCATAAGAGCGTGTCTTCGATTGCAGAAATGAACTGCTGTTCAGTTTCTTGCCGTGTCGCAGTAGGAAGTATCCCTGCATACGTTGATTCTCGAATGAGCAGGCGCGTACGCTCAAACTCGGGAACCGCTGCGCGTGAGATAAATCCGTGGTCCCACAAACTAATGTCCCCCGTAGCAACGTATTTCTCACCGCGATACTCAAAAATAAGTCCCACCGCACCAAGAATATGCCCCGCAGAAAACGGAGTCACCCAGAGGTCGATGGTAAGACGAATCTTGCGACTTGGTACCATCTGCTTCATGCGATGATATGCACACGCTACTTCTTGTGGATCGAATGATGGCTCACGGTGCTCCTGCGCATCGACTTTAAGCGTATCATTCCAAATCCATGAGGCGATTTCTTTGGTTTCGAGCGTTCCCCAGCACTGTGTCTTCGGCCAGCGACTCAACGCACGCGGGAGCATCCCCACGTGGTCACGATGACCGTGCGTGATAAAGATGGCATCCAACGGACCATCGTGTTGTGGCTCCTGCTCATCAGAGTGGTTTCCCGCGCCATAATCGATACCGACGCGATAATTCCCAAACGAAAGCACCTGACAACTGGGGCCAATGCTGTTGGCACTGCCCCAGGACGTAAACGTGACATCTGACATACACTTCCTCTCTCCTATGCGCGTATTGGTAAACAGCAAAAATGCTTGATGACCATACAAATTTAATGGCGTTTTGTCAATTTTCCCCTCATTGCCTGACCTACATTCCTGTGGTAGACTACGTTCCACGTATGCGCCACATCATTCGCTCTATCGGAATTGTCTTCGCCATTCTCATCAGCCTCGCGTTCTTTGCGTCGCTTTTTGCTACGCCCGAACCTACGGTGACCCCTATTGCAATCAGTGAACTCACCAATCAGGTCAATCAAGGCAAAATTAAAGATATCACTGTCCGTACTGACGACATTACAATTACTGCAACTGATGACACAAAGTTATCGTCCCAGAAAGAAGCGGGTATCTCAATTTTTGAAACACTTGTAAACGCAGGTGTTGATAAAACAAAACTTGCTGCCGTGAAAATAGAGGTAAAAGATCCGTCGGGTGCAGGAGTTATCCTCGCCAACACTCTTCCCATCCTCCTTCCCTTCTTGCTTATTTTTGGACTCTTCTGGTTCATGTATCGCCAAGCCAAGCAGGGCTCAATGCAAGCATTCTCATTCGGTAAAACGCGCGCAAAGCTTGCGGGTATGAATCCATCTGACAAAGACATCACCTTCAAGGATGTCGCGGGACTCATCGAAGCAAAAGAGGAAGTGTCCGAAATTGTTGAATTCCTCAAAGACCCGAAGAAGTTTCACCGGCTGGGTGCTCGTATTCCTCGTGGCGTTCTCCTAGTGGGCGCTCCAGGTACCGGTAAGACTCTGTTGGCAAAAGCGGTCGCCAACGAGGCAAAAGTTCCTTTCTTCTATGTTTCTGGTTCTGAATTCGTTGAAATGTTTGTCGGTGTTGGTGCCAATCGCGTACGCGATACCTTCGAGACCGCTAAGCGTGTCGCTCCAGCAATTGTGTTCGTCGATGAAATTGACGCCGTTGGTCGCCAGCGCGGCACAGGCATCGGCGGTGGCAATGACGAGCGTGAGCAAACCCTCAATCAGATTCTCGTTGAAATGGATGGCTTCGATACCGATAATGCCGTCATCATCATGGCCGCAACCAATCGCCCCGACATTCTCGACCCAGCGCTCTTGAGACCTGGACGCTTTGACCGTCGTATCATTCTTGATGAGCCCTCTCTCAAAGACCGCATCGCCATACTCGAAATTCATTCCGTCGGTAAGCCAATCTCCCCCGAGGTAAAGATGCGCGTGGTAGCCGAGCGGACTCCTGGATTCTCGGGTGCCGACCTGGCAAACCTCGTCAACGAAGCGGCAATTTTAGCCGCTCGCAAAGGACGCGATGATATCTCCCAAGAAAACCTGCTGGAATCTATTGAGAAAGTTATGCTAGGCCCAGAACGTCGCTCCCACGTGCTCTCTCCAAAAGAAAAAGAAATTACTGCGTACCACGAAGCTGGCCACGCGATTGTTGCCGCATCACTTCCTCATTCTGACCCCGTCCACAAAGTGAGTATCATCTCCCGCGGTCGCGCAGGTGGCTACACCCTCAAACTCCCCAGCCAGGATAAATACCTCAAAACAAAATCGGAATTTATTGCCGAACTTGCGATCCTCTTGAGCGGTTACGCCGCCGAACAGGTCGTCTTCAACGAACTCACCACGGGCGCATCCAATGATTTGCGCGTTGCATCAGATCTCGCTCGTCGCATGGTCACTCAATATGGTATGTCAGAAAAGCTTGGTCCTCTTTCATATGGAGAACCGCATGAGTCGCCCTTCTTGGGTCGCGAATTAATGCATCAGCGAAACTACAGCGAACATACCGCTCAACAGATTGATGCTGAAGTACTCACACTGGTTGAGGGCGCAAAAGAGACCGCTCGTGGTATCATCATCAGTAAGATGGGGCAGTTAAAAAAGGTAGCACTCCATCTCATCGAAAAAGAAACGATAGAACAAAAGGAATTCTACGCCCTCATCGGTGAACCCTCGCCGATACATGTGGTAGCATAGCTTGTTCTTTGGGCCTGTAGCTCAATTGGTTAGAGCATCTAGCTTATACCTAGAAGCGTCCTGGTTCGACTCCAGGCAGGCCCACACACATGGCACCACTCTCTATTCCGTTATCTCAAGGAGAGTGGCTGATATGTGTCCTCAAGCGCATATGCGCGCAGGACTACAATTCATAATTAGGGCGGTTAGCTCAATTGGTAGAGCATCGCATTTACACTGCGAGGGTTATAGGTTCGAGTCCTATACCGCCCACACTTGGCCACTCTATATTCCGTTATCTCAAGGAGAGTGGCTGGCCAAGTGTCCTAGAGCCTGCCTACCGGCAGGCAGGCGCATAGGCGCGCAGGACTACATTATATCTATATCAATAC
>Ga0163150_10001065_pt1 | contig 48618 bp, 45 predicted proteins | sample OliLakLV19P2IB_FD_148628 | JGI IMG/M metagenome (GOLD analysis project Ga0163150, IMG submission 148628) | Freshwater microbial mat bacterial communities from Lake Vanda, McMurdo Dry Valleys, Antarctica - Oligotrophic Lake LV.19.P2.IB | ecosystem: Environmental > Aquatic > Freshwater > Lake >... | reverse complement strand
GTGCTACAAAGCATTATATTATTCAAGATTATGAATCTTACCAATAAGGACAAAATACTTGATATATCTGTTAATTTAGCAAGAGTGAGTGACTGGATTTTTTCAGATACCAAACAGAAAAGAGTCGATCAATTTTTGGGGGAAATAAGTGAGTACTTACAAACAATTTCTCCGAATGATCTACCACTAAAGTTTCAGTCAACATTTCTTAAGTTTCAGAAAGAATTTCAGGAGTTATTGCAGGATCGTAATCAGAAAGATATCGATGAGTGGGCTGAACGAGCTTTGACGTGGGCAAATATTTTACAGCATCGTTCTAAATTGCTAAATTAGGGGCATGGGGTGAATTCACATTTTGGTCCGGTTCTACTCACATAACTTCCATTAGGGCACAACTTCGCATCCTGCGTACACACAACCGTATCATTTTGATCGGTGAATTTAAAGGTGGAGAGGATTTGATCAAGTAACTCCCTGGCCTCACCTTCAGGTGCAGTTCCTTCTGAATTTGAAGAGAAATGTAAAAACTTGTCACTCGTTACATATTCAATTTCAAAACTGTCCCTGTGTCCACGCAAAATATAAGACACACCGCTTATTTCTCCGTTGTTATAATCTTTAACGTCTTTGATGTTTGTTGCATAAGGAGTTGTTGACTTAGGCATGCTGAGAAGTGTTTGTTTTCGTTGAAGTAGCGTAATATTTTCGTTATTTTTTACAATGGATATTAAGACATAAAAATGGGCTATATTGTTTTTTAATTTTGTACCAGATTTTGCATTGTAAAGAATTTCAGCACCAGTAATAAAAGAATCATTTTTATAATAGTTTGCTTGAAAATTTGGTTCATTTGGATATTGGAAGGAAAATAGTTTATTCGGATCAGTATATGTTTTCCAGTTTGAAGTTTGGTTTTGAATAGTAGTAGGTGTTGGGAATATAGTTTGCGTTGGAGTGGGAGTTGGTTCTTTTAGTATGGTTTCTTTTGCTGCGTAAACTGCTGCAATAATGCCAACAGCAATAACAGCAAAAATAAAAAGTGGTATGAGTTTTTTCTTATCAAACAGTGGAGGAAGCTGTTGTTTATTTTTTGTGGATTCAACTGGTGGTGTATTTTGGATGTCTCCAGCTTGATTTTCTAATTGTTGGTTCATGTTTTATTAGTTAAATTTCAGAGTTGAGAAGATTTGTTTGAATACAGTATCAACTGGTTCTTTTTTTGAAGCAGTTTTTTTCAATACAAAAACTTTACTGTTTGTTGAAAAAACGTATATCTGGCATGGGGTTTCACATAAATGTTTTTTATCAAAATATCCTTGTATGCCATTTGAATTTGAAACTTCATCATATCCCTTTTCCCAAATAGTAAGTGGATTTCCGACTGGTTGACTGAAATATTTTGTATTAAAGTCTGGAATACTATAATTATTCGGATTGTCGTAGTAATAGAGTGAAAGAGGAGGTGTTGGTGATTCATCATCCTCTTGGCTCAGAAGTATTACTTCGTGAAATCTTCCAGCAGAAAGAGTTGCAGAATCGGACATCTCATGGATATCAAAGTTCTGTGGATGAGAAAAAGAAAATCCAAGTGTTTGGTTTGTATAAATTGTTGACTGTACAGGAGTTGGTGTCGAAGCAGCTTGAGTGTTTTTTTCTTGGGGGCGAGAACGGGTAAATAAGAATAATCCAATACTTCCTAGTAGGAGTAAAAAGATACCAATCGCGATGAAAAATTCTTTAGGAATCTTTCTGTAAGCATTTTCAGCTTGTTGCACTTCTTCCATTAGATTTAGTATTTCACTTACTGTAGGATGTGTCAACATGAAGGACTTGACATCATTGTAAAAAACATACTACTATGGTTATTATGGATCAACAATCGGGAAATTCAACAGGAACACAACCACCTGTGGGGCAGCCGTCTGCTGTGCCTCCAATACAGCCGACTCCTGAATCAGTTCCTCCTCTGCAAACACCACCTTTGCAGCAGCCACCAGTTCAACCAACCCCAGTTGAACCTGTGCAGCCAGTATCAACTACGCCACAAGTAGATGCTTCGGCTACTGCTCCTCAAATGACATCTATGGAAGCAAGTGTTCCACTCGGAACAAATCCAGTAACTCCAATTACACCAGCAGGGACAACTCCTCCTACTGGAGGATTGGTTGAGTCTCATCCAAAACATTCAAATATGTTTTTGTTATTAGGGCTTGCAGCAATTACACTATTGTTGCTCGGTGGAGTAATGGTCTTGACAATGACTCAGCAGCCACAAGCGTCGGTTCCTGCAGCTGTTCCCACAAAAGCAGTTGCAACACCCACTACAGTAGCTGCAACTCCTACACCATCAAAGAATACTTCGACCACTGATGAACAGTTGACAACTGACTCTGGAGATATAGATAAAACACTAGGAACATTGGATAATGATCTCAACGAAGCAACAGTAGGAATGCAAGATAAACCAGATGCACTACAAGAATAATATGAAAAATATTTCTAAATCATCTTTGTCATTTATATTTATTCTCATTTGTATGGTTGTTGCTCCCGAAACTTCAGTTTATGCCCAGAATTCCGTAGCTATTCCACAAAGAACAACATTGACGGGTACAACAGGGGCCGCTACAGACAAGCAGACCGTACGATTAACGAAGTTAAGAGATAGAGCATTGAAAGAAATTGATAGAAGAATTGCCTCTCTTAATAGACTTACTGTTCGAGTCAATAATTTCAAGAAATTGCCGAGCGCACAAAAAACTACTTACACAACAAAAATACAAACAGAAATCACTAGTTTGACAACTCTTCGTGCAAAAATAGTAGCAGATACAGATATTGAAACTCTTAAAGTAGATACTCAATTTGTAGTAACAGCATACAGAATCTATGCAGTCTTTATTCCTCAAATACACTTGCTTGCAGCGAGCGATGCAATGCTTGAATCTGTTGAAAAAATGACTGATTTATCAGTCAAACTTGAATCTCGAATTGCCACAGCCAAAGCAACAGGAAATTCAACTACTACTTTAGAAGCAGCATTGGCCGCAATGAAAACAAAAATAACCGAGGCATCAACACATGCAACATCTGTTGTAACAACAGTTTCCGCTTTAACACCAGAGGGATATCCAGCAAATAAAACTCAGCTTGAAGCTGCTCGAAAAGAACTGCGTGATGGCCGAGAATCACTCAGAAGCGCACGAGAAAATGCTAGGACAATTATGCAAGGACTTAAAACAATGAAAACAACAACAGGAGTAACACCTTCCACTGGATCAGCCACTCCATCAACCGCCACAAACTCCGCGTTATAATTTTTAATTACTAACTTCTAAGTCTTAACTTTGATACACTATGTTTATGGAAGAAAGGTTTTATTGGTTAGCCTTTTCTCTTTTTTCAGGCATTGGACCGGTTAAATTTTCGTCACTTCTAAACAAATTTCAAACTGCTAAAAAGGCGTGGGAAGCTTCCTCAGAAGAATTGAAGCCAGTAGTTGGAAAAACTCTAATTAATGAATTCGAAGATTTTAGAAGATCATTTTCATTTGAAGATTATCAGAAAAGGCTTAGGAAAAATCGAGTTCGGTTCTTAACATTACAAGACGAAAATTATCCACACCTCTTAAAAGAAATTAAAAAACCTCCCTTTGTGTTGTTTGTAAAAGGGGATAGTAGTATATTGTCATCGCGAACGAGTGAAACGAGTGTGGCGATCTCTGAGATTGCTTCTTCCGCAAAGCGGGATCGTAATGACACATTTATTGCAGTTGTTGGCACGAGAAAAATTACCTCATATGGTAGGCAAGTGACAGAGATGATAACGCGGGACTTAGTCAATGCTGGTTTGACAATTGTATCTGGTCTTGCAATGGGAGTGGACGCCGTAGCACATAAAACGACTATTGATAACAAGGGTAAAACTATTGCAGTTTTAGGATGTGGTGTAGATTGTTGTACTCCATCTGAAAACGAACAGCTGTATGATCAGATTTTGGAAAATGGAGGCTGTATTGTTTCAGAATTGCCCTTAGGTCATCCGCCAAGTGTTGGATCTTTTCCTGCACGGAATCGAATTGTGGCAGGGATATCTCAAGCAGTATTGGTAACTGAGGGAGCAGTTGATAGTGGTGCACTGATAACTGCAAATTTTGCTCTAGATGAAGGTCGAAATGTTTTTGCAGTTCCAGGACCTATTACATCAAGTTTATCAAAAGGGCCGCATAATATTTTAGCGAAAGGTGGGAGAATGGTAACAACAGGAGAAGACATTATAAGGGAATTAGGAATTCATGAAAAGAGTATCAAGGGTATCAAAAGTATCAGGAGTATCAAGGGTGATACAGATGAGGAGCAAAAGATTTTGGATTTACTTCAAAATGAACCAATGCATTTTGATGAAATAGTAAGACTTGCGAATATAAATTCATCACAAGTGGCAACAATATTATCTTATATGGAGATAAAAGGTACGATTAACACTTCACATTCAGGAATTTATTCGTTGTCGCATAAATCTTGACACATATTTTTAAATATTGTATAAAGCAGGCAACATGTCTGTTGAAGATTCACCAAATAATATTCGGCCATTACGTCCAGATATTCAAATTGGTTCTCCTGAAATGCAATTGGGAGAAAAAGCACAAAGCCGATTAGAATCAATAAGAAGGGTAACTAATGCATTGGTTATCACATCCGCCTTGTCACTTGAGGCGTTGGAAGGACACAGGAAATTTTTTGAATCTATGTCGCTAATGGGTGTAAAACCTCGAGATTTAGATGACGACAAGAGTTTCTCTTCACAAGTAGTTGACGCAAGATTCGAATCATTTAGAGAGTATGTAGAAACAGCTGAAAGATGGGCTGAAGAAAGACGAGTTGCTGAAGAAGTAGGACAGACGATAGAACGTCCAGATTTTTCTACGCTTTTTCCTCACCCAGATGAAAATGTAATCAAGCTTTACCCTGATCCAGAAATGAATGAAATTTCTCGGAATACACGAAAAGTTGTTCGAGATGCGAAAAGAGCGATGGCTAGAGTAACGTTACAATACTTAGAAGAAACATTAGAATTAGTACGTTCAAGCGGTCATACTATTTCTGAAGAGGATCCAAAGATACAAAAAGTTCGGGAGAAAATGAAAGAATTAGCTGAAGAAGCTGGTATCAATGAAAATGAAACTGTCGAGGATCCTTAGACTTCCTTATGGAATCTATGTCCTGACATCTTCTGCGAGGGGATTGACCACTTGACATCTTCTGTATAATGTACCATACAATTGAATCCGAATCTGCCCGAATATTTAGTCCGAATATACTCAAATATATTCGGATTTATTTGAAGTAATAATTCGGATATATTAGAATATTATGAATTTAGTAATCGTTGAATCGCCAACCAAAGCACGTACTATAGGTAAGTTTTTAGGGAAAGACTATGAAATCAAAGCCTCAATGGGCCATGTTATTGATTTGCCAAAATCCAAATTAGGTGTTGCAGTAGAGGATAACTTTGCGCCAGATTTTGAATTAATGCCGGACAAGAAAAAAGTAATTGCGCAGTTAAAATCCGCTGCAAAATCATCCAGTAATATTATTCTTGCAACCGATCCAGATCGTGAAGGTGAAGCAATTGCCTTTCACGTCGCACAATTATTGAAGATCCCGCACAACAAGATACAACGAATTGTTTTCCATGAAATAACTGAAGATGCTATCCAAGATGCCCTTAAAAACCCTCGGCCGATTGATCAACATCTGGTAGACGCCCAGACCGCCAGACGCGTTCTAGACCGGCTTGTGGGGTACAAACTATCACCATTGTTATGGAAAAAAGTTCGTCGAGGACTTTCGGCGGGTCGTGTACAGTCAGTAGCATTAAGACTTATTGTAGAACGCGAGCGAGAAATTGAAAAATTTCAAAAAAGTCCATATTATACAATATATGCCTTGTTAAGCCAAAACAATAAAAATTCTGTGCAGTTTGATTTGTTAGAAATAAATGGAAAAAAAATTGAGACCCAGAACACCCATACATTGTACGACGCGGATTATAGGGTAACGAAAACATCAATCGATACAGAGGAAGCAGCGCTTACAATACTTAATGATTTAAAAACTGCAATATTTGTTGTTAGTGATATAGTACAAAAAGAAATGAGGCGATCACCGCTCCCTCCTTATACCACCTCTACTCTTCAGCAGGATGCTGCTCGACGTTTGGGAATGAATGGAAAACGTACTATGAGTCTTGCTCAAAAATTGTATGAAGAAGGTTATATTACCTATCACAGAACCGATTCAGTCGCTATGGCACAATCTGCTGTTACATCATTTATAAATTACGCACAGAAAGAATTTGGAGATCGGTATGTACCTGAAAAGCAGCGAGTTTATTCTGGCAAGCAAAAATTGGCCCAGGAAGCACATGAAGCAATAAGACCTACCAAAGTCGGGGTCACAGGATCGGTTATCTCACAAGATTTAGGTGGCCTGTATGGAAAGCTTTATGATCTTATTTGGAGACGTGCTGTTGCATCACAAATGTCTGATGCGATTACACAATCAACAGCAGTGCTCGTTGATACCAAAGGAACAAAGGAAATGTATCGATTTAAGACAAATGGATCAGTACTATTATTTGAGGGATTTTTAAAAGTAAATCCACAAGCTCTGCAAGACAATAAATTACCGCAATATAAATCGGGAGAAGAATTACAAAAGGAATCGGCTGAAAAGGTCTTCCATGAAACTCCTCCTCCACCCCGTTATAATGATGCATCAATTATCAAAACGCTTGAGGAAAAAGGGATTGGCCGTCCATCTACTTATGCAACAATCATTTCAACAATTGAAGCAAGACGCTACATAGAACGAGAAGAAGGAAGATTTCGGCCAACTTCTATTGGAATTGCAGTTAACGATTTTTTGGTTTTAAATTTCCCTGATATTGACGATATCCCATTTACAGCCGAGATGGAAGATGATTTGGATAACATTGCAAATGGTAAAAAAGAATGGCAGCCAATGATCAAAGCGTTTTACAAACCATTTGAAAAACAACTGGAAACCGTTGAAGATGCAAAACGAGTAAAGATACAAGTTGAAGAAACGGATGAAAAATGTCCGAAGTGTGGACATAATTTAGTAGTCAGAGTAGGTAAATTCGGGAAATTTTTATCATGCTCGACCTTTCCTGAATGTGATTTCCGAAAGAATTTTGTTGAGGAAACAGGACTCATGTGTCCTAAATGCGGCCCGCCTCGCGTCGGCGAAGCCTTTGGCGAGTCGAGGCGGGGCAAAGTAATTGTCAAAAAGACTCGTAAAGGAAGAAAGTTTTTTGGTTGTAGTAATTACCCAAATTGTGATTTTGCTGCTTGGAAGTTAGAAGATATAAAGGGTTATAAACCTCCAGCTATTACTCAAGAAGCCAAATCCTGAGATAGACTTCTTTAAAAACTGTACTAAGGAGTATAGACTGTCCAAATGACTGCTAACCCAACAAGAAGTACGACTAAAAGGACTACGTACCCAATGTGGGATTTGATTTGTTTTTCCATATCTACATATACCGTATTAGATCTGATGAGTCTTGTCAAGTATCAAGTGCCGATCCGGGATCGGTATCATTAATTGTTTAAAATATCGTAGATTTCTTTAGACATTAATGCCATTTGTTCATTGGTGGCATCAGGGTTTTTACTGCTGCTCATAAAAACTAGGATATAGTTTCCTTTTGGAGTATAGAAAATTCCTGCATCATGAGAATACTCATTAAATTCTCCTGTTTTATTGTGTGAATATATATGTTGCGGCAAGTATTTTGGTAATTTAGAAATTTTCTTTTGATTGTTGAGTAAATCCAATAAATAATCACTTTCCCAATCAGGAATATCGAGTGAAACGGCTATTTTTTCAAATAATACTCCTATGTTTTGTGAAGAAGCTTTTAAGTCTGCATTAAAACTAAAATCTATCCCAAACTTTAATTTCATCGCCTGTTCTATTGTTTTCCAACCATATTGTTCAGCTAGTTGAGCAGCGTACTCGTTGTTGCTTTCGGTTATGATCTTCCGAAGAGCTTGTTCTATTGTTATTGTCGAACCTTGTACCGTATCTGTTAGCTTTAAACTGCCGCTTTTTACTTCTTCAAGGATATAGAGAGTTAAAATAACTTTATAAAGACTCGCCATATAATATGTTTTATTTTCATCAATTGCGACAACTTCTTCATCAACAAGATTTTTATAATATATACTCACATCTCCAGATACTTTTTCAGAGTATGTTCGCAAAGTATCAGCAATTTGTATATTTTTTGAGTCTTGGTTTTTTGCCAAAATAGTTAGTTGTTTAATTTTTTTTGTTTGATCAAGGTAGGAAAACAAATCTTTTTCTAGCTTTTTATAATCTTTTTGTACACCAGAAAGAGTTTTTTTATATGTTTGAAGTTCTACATTCTGTTCATGGTAATAAAATCCCATTATAGATACGATCAGAAGAGATGTTCCTCCAAAGAAAAAATAAAATAAATGTCTCATCGTGTTGGTGTTACGGAATTTTTGCTAACAAATTCGTTGCAGGTTGGCTCGAGTCCTGGATAAGTAGTCAAAGAACTTAAATAATTTGTCATGTATGGAGCATATCCTTTAGACAATGAATTTGTATAAGCATATTGTGCTTCAATAGGATTAGTGGTGATATCAAGAGTCAGAACCAATTTGCCGAGACTATTTTGTTTGAAGACATCGAGCTGATTTTCAGAAGTAATACGCTCATTTGCAGTTACAAGTACTCCTTTTTGGACAAAATTATTTACTTTAGCTATTCCTGTTACCACAGATAAATATGATGGATATTTAGTGCCAAATTCTTCTGTGTTTTCAACAATGATTCCAAAGTCTTGACCAAGCGGCGACTTTTGATGAGAGTACTGAGTAATAGAATGGATAAAATCTACCATGTCAATTTCATGTCCCTGAGCAAAGCCCATTTTATATACATCAATATTGGTGAGATACACTCCATCGAAGCCTTGAGCGATAGCTTTATCTATTGTTTGGTAAACAATTTGCTGCCATGCAGGATCCCAAAACTTCACAAAATATGAAGATGGATTTGTTGAGTCCTGTTCTGCTATAAAACCAGGAAGCGTTTGCTGCCATGAAGCCTGCCAATAAAATCTATAATTCTCTGCATTTCCAACATTGATAATCGCTACCATCCGTTTTGCACAACCCGTCGTTCGTGCTTTTTCTATTTGTTGTCTTGTAAATGTATTTTCATCTGTTCCTGTTGATGAGTAATCAATAACAGCAAGTTCAAAGTTAGACTGTTCTATCTCTGAAAGCTGAATATCTTTTGTCCAAATAATCCAGTTATGAATATAACTCCATAGCCGCTTAGGAGATGCGTCTATACTTGCTAGAGATTGAAATTCTTGTTTTTGCTGTACAAGATAGGTAGTTGTTGCAAGTCCAGCAATTAAGATAACAATAGAAAATGTTGTAAACCAATATTCGCGAAGCAGTTTGAACATGGATAAATTCGTACTATGACGTATCTTTATTATACATAAATTGCCACAGCAAGGAGTAGTAGCACAACTATTACTTGAGTTACGATCCCCCATGGTTTGTCAAGCCGGTTATCAAAATATTTCACACTGATATTGTATATCCAAACAGACAGAGGAAATTTTGATTTAAAAAAATAATACGGAGCCCATATCCAATCAAATCCCTGAGCACATATAATGAGGAGAAATGCATACAATTTGTTTGTATTAGGGAAAAACAACTGCAATACACAATACGAAATTACAAAACCTAAAACAACATCAAGAAATGCATCGATAAGAACTCTCTTTTGAGTTTTTTTCTCTTCATGAGTACCAACATCCCAATGCGGGACTAAATCAGCAGCAAGATGGGATAAAATAGCGATGGGTACTGCGATATATGGATTTGATAGTTTCGCAGCAATAATTACTCCGATTATTGCGTGAGCAGTTGCTGTCATATCATCAAGGGTACCACGGGTATCAAGTGTATCACAAAAGTATCAAGGGAAAAAATGGGCTTGACAAATGGTTGTTTTTGGGTTCACAATAAGTTTAATGAAACTTCTCGCTTGTTTTGTTTTTGTTCTTATCTTTCAACTCACAGCTTCTGATGCAAATGCAATGAGACGCGCTCAAGTACTCGGAGAAGAAACTTCCACAGATGTTTTTCCTTCAGTTCCATACGGAGCGGGATTCATACTTCCCGATAGTCCTTTATATTTTGTTGACAATGTGTACCAAAGGCTTAAGCTCGCGTTTGCCTTCACCCCCTCAAAAAAAATACAGGTCCGAAGTCAAATTTTAGGAGAAAGGCTTGCTGAGGCACGTGTTATGGAGTCACGCAACCAGTATGTAGGTTTAAGTCGTGCTCTTGATGAAATGGCTGGAGAAGCTGAATTATTGGTAAAAGACATGAATGATGCAGATGCAAATGGAGTTGATCTCTCAAGTATTTCAAAAGAAGTGAACGATACGATTGCATATCACCGAGAGGTACTGAAAACTGTTGGGGAAAATTCACAAGATGCTGTTGCGGAGCGAGTTCAATCAACGAGGGATTCGCTTCTTGCTTCAAAAATGTCAGTCGAAGATTATTTGCCGGAAAAATATCTGACTGAAGAAATTGAAAACGATTTAGAAGATGAATTAGATACACAGGTTTTAGGAGTTGAAACAACAACCAAGAGACTTGAAAAAACTATCGATAGAATGGAAAAACAAGCAAGTAAATCTTCAGAAAAACAATTTCAAAATGAAGAAAAACAGCTAGAGAAAGAAACAAAAAAGAACTTAAAAGAGCAACGAGCCAAACTTCTTCAGGAATTGAAAGAAAAGAAAAAAAGGATCCTTGAAGAACGAAAGAAAAAAGCTCAGGAGGTTCGGGAAGCTGCAAAACAAACTAGAGAAGCCGCTAGAAGTTTGAAAGAAAATAAATTTGGTACACCTTCAGGAAGTATTTCTCCCAAACCAAAAATAACCCCACCCCAGCCGTAGATATTTGGATATAGTATAATGTTGTCTAATTCAGATCTGAAACCTAAAACCTGACCCCTGAAACCTAATTTATGATAAAAATGAACGCCGATCAGTTGCGACTTGCAACGATATCCGAGGAAGAACGGAAAAAAATCAAAAAAAATCCAATATATATTATTCTAGATGATGTTTTGGATACCTACAATATTGGTGCCATTTTTCGTCTGGCTGATGCTGTAGCTGCTCAAAAAGTTATTTTGTGCAAAGGTTCTGAAACACCACCAAATACGCGTATCAAAAAAGCCTCTATCAACACAACAGAATGGGTTGAGTGGGAATATGCCGAAACAGCTGTTTCTGCGATTAAAGATTTAAGATTAAAATTTAAAGACTTGCAAGTTGTCGCGATAGAACAGGATTCGAGGAGTGTGTCTTATGACAAAGTTAAATATTCGTTCCCAATTGCACTGGTTGTTGGACATGAATCAGATGGTGTATCAAAAGAAGTGTTAGAAATGGCAGACGCGATTGTAGAGCTTCCTATGTATGGTGTGAATGTCAGTCTCAATGTAATGGTATCCTTGGGAATCGTTTTGTATAAAGTTTTAGAACGAATTGATAAATAATTCAATAAATAATCCCCGCATCATTGAGTTCTTTTTTTCTTTGATTTTCTGCAATTTGAAAAACTTCCTGAAAAACTGGTGTTGGACCCGCAATTGTTTTCCAAGCAGCCAGCTCAAAGCTTTCATGTCTCCCTCTTGTTCTTTGAGGTCTTTGGGAGTCATTTGCATAGAGCCAGAAAATTTCTGAAGCAATAGGAATTTGCGGTAAAGAAGACATTCGTAGCATTCTTGTTACCTCTTTTGCATAGGTTGCCCCGTCGAATTTTGTATCTTGTTCTTGGCTTAGGCCTTTCTCTGTAATAAAAATCGGCATGGGCAATCCAAATGCGTCAAGATTTTCTTGATGTATTCTTCTTTCCCACGCCTGCGGATTTTCTCCTGGAGAAAATATATATGAGTGTTCTGCGTCATAAATAAATGGTATCAAATGCGCAAAATCTGGATGATTCGCTAACGCTTGATTCATTCTTCTTTTATAATCTAGATCAGTAATACCTGAAGGTGTAATAGCACGTTGAGCAACAGGAGTTATTAAAACTTTTCCTCCTCTTTCAATTACGTGTTTTGCAGCTGGAATAAAATCTCTTTCTATATGAACTTCCGGCGTTACCTCTCTTCCCCCTGTTTCTACTTGAGTAAGATTTACTTCATTAAATAATTGTATGATTGGATTTTTAACGAACGTAGTATATTTATCAAGCTTCTTTTTGAGAAGATCAGGATCAAATTCATTGTTGCCGAAAAAAGTTCTTATAATTATTGGGATGCCAGACTTTCTGGCTGCAGCAAGAAAATTTTCTGAGGGATCAATCGCCAACACCCATTTAACTCCTAAATCCCGGAAATCTTTGAATGCCTCAGTGACATTCATGCTCCCGCCAATATTTGGGGTATCATGAATACCAAATCGTTCAAATGTTGTGTGTTCTGTTTCTGTGATAGCTTGTATTTCTTGTGCGCCTGAATGGGTAAGTAATCTATGAATTCCGAGTGACCCAGCTGCGAATAATACTTTTCTTCTTTCAATATTCATATCAGGGTAGGGATAAATTTGACAATAAGACAAATCACCATAAATTGCAATAGATGAGTCATTTTAGGTAAAATAAGGGGATGGGGAAATTAACAGACAACTATAAAAAGCATACAACCAAGAACAGAATCCAGAAATGGTTGATAGAAAACTTTTACCAAACTATGTTTTCTATGGCTGGGAATGTAAAGCCTCAGAAGATCCTAGATGTCGGATGTGGTGAAGGGTTTACATTGAGCCGTTTTAAAGAAAAAAACATTGGGAAAGAATTGGAAGGAATAGACTATTTAGAAACAGCAATAGAGTTAGGGCGCAAAAATCACCCAGACTTAAAGTTGAAACAGGGAAATATTTATAAGCTGCCGTACAAAGACAACTCATTTGATTTAGTTATCTGTACAGAAGTTTTAGAACACGTTGAGAGACCTCAGGAAGCCCTCAAGGAGCTAGTTAGGATTTCAGGGAAGTATATCATGCTCTCTGTTCCGAATGAGCCGTTATTTATGGGAGCAAATTTTCTGCGTGGTAAAAATTGGAGCAGATGGGGCAACGACATAGAGCATATTAACCATTGGACAAGCCGCAGGTTTGAAAACTTTGTAAAGAAAGAAAAAGTAAACGTCGTGCAAAAGTCACATCCATTTCCGTGGACAATGATTCTTCTGAAAAAGGTTTAGTAGCCGATTCTATTTCTGTAATTTGCAATATTATCTTTAACGAGTTGCCCTCTTACATTTGGAGTTCCATTCCAATCTCTGATAAGTGATGGGAATCCACAATCATCGCCTCCATTACTTCCGTGCCATCCCCATCCTGTATATCCAATATTTTTGTTATCAAAGTATCCTAAAATATCTCGTAGATACTGGACATCACATTCGGGATTTGAAACCCAAGTAGCATAGATCGGGCCAAATTCTGTCGCCACTACAGGAAAGGTCGGTGTCAGATATCCATAATCATTTTCCCAGTTGCTTGGTTGTTTTCCTTCAAAATCATAAGGATGAGTACTATATGCAATGTTTGAACCATTCAATTTATAATTTCCGCCTTTATTGATTTCACCCAAGTCATATCCCCAATTGAGTCCACCTACGACTAAAATGTTATTTGCACCTTCTGCTCTAATTGCATCCGCTAGTTGCTGCATACCGACTCCTTGTTCGTTTTGATTACCGCACGTAATTTGTCCACCATTTCTCCAAACATTCCAACTTACGTCCCTGGGTTCGTTAAAGAGCTCAAAAAATACTCTAGAATTCCCTTTGTATTTTTGTGCTATTTCTTTCCACATGCTTAGCATTTCGTTGTTTGCCATACAAACTTGTTCATCATTGTCATTCCGTCCATGGTGGTCAATAATTGCTACCATACCTGCATTATTTGCAAAATTGATAACCTCATCCAGTTTATTTCTATATTCTGCCGCTGTACATTCTTTTCTTCCATACCATCGAGCAGCGGTAATTGCAAATCGGACTGTATTTGATCGCCAGTCAGTTGCAATAGTTTGAATATCTGCTTCACCGATCCCATTTCCTCGCCCTTCTCCAAAGCATGACCATTCTTGAGAAGGATATGCCATACCCCTCATCAGCCAATCCCGACCCTGGGGATCAAGAATTTTGTTGCCTTGTACTCTAAATCCGTTTCCAGATGGTAGTGGAGTTGGCGTGGCTGCAGCTGGTCGTGTAGGTGTCGGAGTGAGGCTTGGTAAAATATAAGGGGTCGGAGTTGGGGAGGGAGTTGTATCAACTTGACAGTTTTCTCCAAATCCATTTGGTATACAGGAAGTATCTTTGGTGATAATAATTTTATCTACTTTTACACCTAATTGTCTCGGGAATAAGCGAATAATATGACTACTGTTGTCTGCAAATTGATATGTAATAGGTTCTGCATTATTTGTGCGATTAACCCATGTCCATTCATTTGAACTTATCAAATCAGATGGCGTAAGTCCGCCAACGACCGTTGGGCACTGATCATCGATAGTGAGATAAAAAGAGTTATTTACAGGTTCATTTTGAGACGCTTTCATGCGAGTCCAGAACATATAGGTTCCACCAGTGTGAATGAGAGGTGATGAAAGCGTTATGGAGGGTGAATTGGCTGGTATTTGGACAGGGCAAGAACTTTGTGCGTTTGCTTGTATACCCAATACATCTGCAGAATACAGTCTAGATTTGGGAATAATTTGTTTGCTTTGGAACGAGGAACTCCAGCTGAGTTTTATTGTTGCGTCACCATAGTTTTCATAATACTCTACCTTAATTGGATATCGTTGTCCGGCGGTCAATCGAATTCTACCCGCATACTCCCGAGCACTTTGATTTTTCCATTGATTTACCAGCTGTTGATTATTGACCCATAGGCGTACACCATCGTCTGATCTTGCATAAAACGTATATTCTTGAGTGTATTGTGGCACCACAAAACCCGTCCAAACAATGGAAAACGTATCTTTATCCACATATGTCGGGTCATTGGTAGGTATAGGAGATCGGGGAGTTGGGGATCCAGCACCCCAATCGAAATTAAGGGTTGAATCGATTTTGGTTATTGCAGTTTTTGTTAAATTATTCTCATTGAAATATGTGGCCAAAAGTCCATCACCGGAAGTTTGGGTAATTGGCGTAGGAGGAGGACCCTGGGAGGTTTGTGCTTGAATACTAATTTTGTCTAATCGTATATTTCTATCGCAGCCAATCGCTGTAAAGTCATTAGAATCGTATGAGACTTCCACATTGTGAGAAGAATTACCAAATGAGAAGGAAGACAAGTCATCGGAGGAGAGGTCAACATAATTTGTAGACGAAATATAGGTAGAAAGTCCCGGAATTGTTCGACCATCAACCTTAACTACCATATGAGGTTCTCCAAAACAAAGATCTGCTTTTACACGAAGAATGATTTTGTTTATAGAACCTGCGTAAGTAGCTCGTGCAGGTCCATGAGACCAAATTAGCAAATGGGATCTGCCGCTTGCTTCAGCGTCGTTCGTCACAACCTGTCCGTTTTGATCTGGCAACGACATCGATTCTCCTTCAATTATTTGTGAATTTCCACCAACAGGAATTGTAGGAGTTGGTGGAGTCGTCGGGGTAGGTGTTGCAAATGCCGGCCTGGTTGGAGTGGGCGCTAGGCATCTAGGTATAGTGAAGCTTGCAGTTGGGCCATGGTCAGTTACCGTTGGATATTCATTATAAACCCTAAAATAATATGTTTGTTCAGCAACAACGGGAAATGTTATATTTCCGCCATAGGGTGCGGGGCCAAAGCCAGACGTATCAGTTGAGGTCCCAGAAGAAACAGTTTTGTGCATATACGTTGTAAATGCAGGAGTTTGAGACATGTCTACATAAAATCCAAAAGTGGGATTGGCAGTTCCTGTCCAAGATATCCTTCCTGTCCAAGTTCCACCTGTCAGACATGATACTGTACTAATTGTTGGTTCTGAAGGAGCGCTTTTAGTAGGTGAAGTTGTGGGATTGGTTGTTCCGACAGCATCAAATTGCACAAATTCATTATTGGAAGCATTTTCCCCTGAAAGTTTTCTGATTGCTGATGGATCAGATATCGATCCTTGTTCTGCTTCAAGTACCCCAAATACTTCTGCGCGTCCTCGGTTTTCTTGTTGTCTTTGAATTTGATAAATAGTGAGTGTAACTCCCGTAATAAGGAGGAGTAAAAAAACAATAGGAATTATTGATTTCGGCCTGCGGTATTTGAAAGTTGTTTGTAAAAATAACTGAAATCTATCTAGTAGGGAAGGGCCAGAATTTTTCATCAATTAAAATAAAACGTTTTGACTATACGTATAAAACGTTATCAGAGTTTTTTATTTTTTGCAATAAGATACTGCATTGTGTATCTAACATTTTAGGTTCGATTCGGGGTTGACAAACCTTTAAAATTCTTTATAATGGATTAACGTATGTAAAGACTGTTCGCCGAAGGACTGGGAAAACAACCCGCTTTAGGCGGGATTTTTTGTCTTTACAAGATGTTGCACATTAACAAGTTCATTCCATGGTGAGGATAACAAGATACTTTCTTAATAAGGAGACTGTGGAGTTCAAGCTTCGCTTTTACTCCTTGATCAGGAAGTGGTAGGAATTTTTCGGGTTATTCCTAAAAGAAACCCGAAGAGACGGAGTCTATATTTATATAGACCTCGTTACATTTTTTTGAGAGTTTGATCCTGGCTCAGGATGAACGCTGGCGGCGTGCCTTAAGCATGCAAGTCGAACGGTTGCGGTCGCAAGACCAAGACAGTGGCAGACGGGTGAGTAACGCGTAGGAATCTACCCCTAGGTATTGCATAGCCCCGCGAAAGCGGGGGTAATACAGTATGGTCTCGCAAGAGTAAAGGACTTAACGGTCCGCCAAGGGATGAGCCTGCGTCCTATCAGCTAGTTGGCGGGGTAAATGCCCACCAAGGCTTTGACGGGTAGCTGGACTGAGAGGTCGATCAGCCACAACTGCACTGAGACACGGGCAGTACACCTACGGGTGGCAGCAACTAGGAATATTGGGCAATGGACGAAAGTCTGACCCAGCGACGCCGCGTGGAGGAAGACGGCCTTCGGGTTGTAAACTCCTTTTGATAGTCTCTTCACGGACTATAGAATAAGCCTCTACTAACTACGTGCCAGAAGTCTCGGTAATACGTAGGAGGCAAGCGTTATCCGGATTCATTGGGCGTAAAGTGTGCGTAGGCGCCTTAAATAGTCGTACTTTAAAGACCAAGGCTTAACCTTGGGAATGGGTACGATACTTTTAAGGTTGAGGATTGACAGGGATGCTAGAACAGCTAGTGTAGCAGTGAAATGCGTTGATATTAGCTGGAATACCAAAGGCGAAGGCAGGCATCTAGGTTCTTCCTGACGCTGAGGCACGAAAGCTAGGGTAGCGAAACAGATTAGAGACCTGTGTAGTCCTAGCTGTAAACGATGTCCGCTAGCTCTGTGATTTATCACGGGGCGTAAGCTAACGCGTTAAGCGGACCGCCTGGGGAGTACGGTCGCAAGACTAAAACTCAAAGGAATTGACGGGGACCCGCACAACCGGTGGAGCGTGTGGTTCAATTCGAGACGAAACGAAAAACCTCACCAGGGCTTGACATGTAACCGTTTATTTCCCAAGAAACTGGGAGAAATCCGCAAGGATGGTTACACAGGTGATGCATGGCTGTCGTCAGCTCGTGCCGTGAGGTGTTCCCTTAAGTGGGGAAACGAGCGCAACCCCCATCCAATGTTAAATAGTCATTGGAAACGGTCCCATTTTTAGTGGGAAGGAAGGAGGGGAAGACGTCAAGTCAGCACGTCCCTTACGCCCTGGGCTACACACACACTACAATGGCGAAGAACAATGGGCAGCAAGTACGCAAGTGCAAGCAAATCCCAGAAATTTCGCCTCAGTTCAGATTGGGGTCTGAAACTCGACCCCATGAAGTCGGAATCGGTAGTAATCGCGGATCAGCAAGCCGCGGTGAATACGTTCTCGGGTCTTGTACACACCGCCCGTCAAGGCAGCAAAGTCGGGGGTGGCCGAAGGCTGACGCAAGTCGGACGAGGCCAAATTCGGCGATGAAGCTTAAGTCGTAACAAGGTATCCCTAGCCGAAGCTGGGGATGGATCACCTCCTTTCTAATTTTTTTTCATTGTTTCACAGTTACATGTGGACCAAAATGTAAATTGGATGTGGAGAAGACACCTAAGCGGTCGCCTTAGGCGACCAATTTTCACTTTCAAATTTCTAATTTCTGCTTCGCCGCAAGGCGAGTCTAAATTAGATTGAGACTGGAGATATTGCTATAAAGTGTAAAAGGCACCAAGCGAAGTCTTGTACCAATTGGTACAGGGTGCGAAGAAGCGCTTGATTTTGCTCGCTAATACTAAGAGCAAAAGAAATCTTTTTCAGTAGTTCCTACCACTTCCTGGTTTTTTCCTCAGAGGTTCAATTAGGTTAATTGAGCGGTTTATCTGTAAAGGATTTGTTCCTGAAGATATTCTGTTTTACTTCCCCTAAAAATATTAAATGAAGCTCAATTGCAATATATTTGAGCGCAATTTTAACTCGGCCTTCTTTTGTGAGTCGTCGTACTGAAATTGGCAATTTATACGCTCTTAAATATCCAAATTTTCCATGGTTTTTAGAACGTTTTACGTAATCGTGGTCTTCAGCAGAAGACACTGATTCATTAAATCCTTTGATTTTATTATGAAGAGATTTATTGACAAAAATGCAACATCCTGGAATATGAGGATGAAATTTTCGGGTGAAACGCATGTAATAATTCACGAAATTCTGCATGATATGGTCTCTTTTTAGAGGAGACATTGGACGAATAAAACAAGAAGCAATGTCAAGTTTCCTATCTTGCAATTCCAAAACAGTTTTTTCCAAGAATTTAGAGGGCAAAGTGACATCTGCATCCAAAAAAAGCAGTAGCGGTTGTGTAGCATGTTTGGCGCCATTATTACGCGCTTTTGCAGGAAGTCCGCCATTAACAACTGTGCAGCCAAAATCTTTCGCAATAAAGCGCGTGCTATCAAGTGAATACGCATCAACAACAATTATTTCTTTTGGTTGGATTGTTTGATTTTTTATTGATTTAAGTAGATTTGGCAGATACTTTTCTTCGTTAAATGTAGGGATTATAATACTAATTGGCAACTTCATATCTATATGTATTTTGACAAAAAAATGAGAGAAAGTCAAAAAAAAGAGGGAATGCTTCCATCTATGAGGCTATTTTGCTATACTCAATCATGTATATAGCATATGGCAGATGGCGTATGGTTAAAACTATAAGCAATTAGCCATAAGCTAAATTGGCGCGGTGGTGAAGTAGCTAACACAGCTGTTTGCAGAACAGTCATTCAGGGGTGCAAGTCCCCTTCGCGCCTCATCTATGGCAAAGGAACAAGGGTCATTTCGGGAAAAAGCTGGAAATTATGCAATTCTGGGGGGAATTATTGCAGGATTTATAGGTCTTATTGCAAATGCAGAACTTATTCTAGCTGGATTTGGTCTTATGGGGAGCGGATATATCTTAAAGAATACAGCGAAAAAACCTTAACTATGAAAAATCCCGAATATGAAGCATCAGGATCAGAGTACATGAGCGAGGATGAAACTGGCTATTCAGAAGAACAGCTCGATATTGATGCAGAAATTCAAGCAGGGGAGTGGCATAGTCTTCGAAAATCCAAAACATACCAAAGAAGATCCCGCCAATGGAAAATTATTGCAACGTACAAGGCTATTTCTAATAGACTTAACCAATTGGTGAGTATTTATTACAAACTGGTTGGGGCAAATCCAAAACAAGGGGAGAAAATGCTGAAAGAGCTTCGACATTTACGAACTCTTCAAGAGATTTTGCTTCAGTGTATGGTATGGGAGCCAAAGGGAGACCTTCGAAAGGAAATGGTTCCAGAAGAGCTGTGGGACCTCATCAAATAGCATATGGCGTATGGCAAATGGCTTATGGTAAAATACCGCTATAAGCCATAAGCTATTTGCAACGTTTCGACGCGGGTTCGTAGTTCCCTCCAAAGGCGGGCAGGCACCGGTAAACGGTCGCCTGAGGCGACAAGTAGATGGTTCGATCATGTTTTACGTTTACATTCTAAAAAGCACAGTAAATGGAAGACTTTATACGGGCTCTACTAATAATATTGACCGAAGGTTAATAGAACATAATAGCGGACAAACGAAATATACAAAATTGACGAGACCATTTAAATTGGTTTATAAGGAAACATATGACACAAAAATTGAAGCAGTTAGACGAGAAAGATTTTTAAAAACTGGTAAGGGGAGAGAACTTTTAAAACACATTTTGGGTTCGTAGTTCACCGGTAGAACGCTTCACTGATAATGAAGAAGTAGATGGTTCGATTCCATCCGGACCCACCAGATCCAAAAAGATTTTAATTTACTCATTTTCTAATTGTTGAAACGGTGGAGTTTGTTCTAGTTCCATTTCTCCCATAGTTCTTTTTTTAAGACTCTTTTTCATATCAAATCGGGATATAAAGTTATCAAAATTATTAATTGCCTTTATAACAGATAATTCTCCTTCTGCAAGAACTGACTTCTGAAATTGTCGTCTATGAAATGAGATACGCTTGAGAGTGCTTTTCCAATAGGGGTTTGTTTCGTCAATTGCGTCAGGATTTACAGAGTTAACAATTCGCGAATATCTTTAGATCTTCTTTTGTTGCAAGGTTATTCATGGTGGAGATTAGTATAGCATCAAAAGAGAGTATGTTATACTAACCATATGGATATTCAAACAATACAAAAATTAGCCATTCCAATTTTGGAAAAATATGGTGTTACCAAAGCCGCAATTTTCGGATCTGCGACACGGCCGACAGAAATGACTAGCCAAAGTGATATTGATTTATTAGTGGAATTGCCTCATGATGTTCATGGATTTGACTATATAAACCTAAAGGTAGATTTGCAGGAAGATTTAGAGAAAACACTGAAGCGGTCTGTAGATGTGGTGGAATATAACCTAATTAAACCAGCTTTACAAACATATATTTTGCAATCGCAAATTCAAATACTCTGAAACATCATGCAAAAAGATCCGCTTATTTACCTCGACGATATTCTTTTCTCGATTGAGCTCATTGAAAAATATATTGTAGGGGTAACTTTTGCTTCTTTTGATGACAGTTACGATGTGCAAGATAAAGTACTAAGAAGATTAGAAATCATTGCAGAGGCTGCCAAAAAATTACCAGAAGAAATTCGTCTGCAATATGTCTTAGTACCATGGAAGAGTATCATCGGACTTCGGAATATCATTACACATACCTATGATGAAGTAAACCTGGAAGAAGTATGGGAAATTATCACAAAGCATTTGCCTGAAACGAAAAAGCAGATTGAGGGAATAAGAGCTACGTTAAAAGAAAAGAATAAATAAAGTAGGAGATAATACCTAAACAACAATCTCATACTGCTGGAAAGTTTGGTAGAATCTGGTAAGATAGAGCTCCCTCCGACAAGGTCGTATTCCCGAATCAGCAAGTCAAACTTCTGCCTGGACGGATAGGCATCGATAGAACGGTCGCCTGAGGCGACAAGTAGATGGTTCTAAAATTGATAATATCAAGAGATTACAAAGATAGCAATGGAATTTATCTTTTATCCCATTTAAAAATCTCGGCCATAACCATGAGTCCAAAGATTACTCCTGGAACCCAAATAAACCATATAACAAAAACGTAGGGCAGCATTTTTTTTCCTCCTTTATTTAATTAAAGATTTTTCAAGTAAAGTTTAAATGATGAAATAGTAAGAAATGAGAAAGAACGAGTTTTTTGAAGGAGAATAAGGAAGATTCTAGCAGTATGATATGTATATTTCTAACAATAGTCATTGACACATTTTTAAATGTATGATTTAATGTATTTTAATGCTCAAGAAAATTGCCCTAACATTATTCATCTTTTCTCTTTGTATTCCTGTTTTTTTCCAAATTGCTCGAGTTCAAGCAATAGACGAACCTTTAACTGGACCACTCACGCCTCCTATTACTTCACCTGACGTCACAGCAACACCTACTATTACTGTAACTGTCACACCAACGGTAACTGTTACCATAACACCAACAACAACTCCATCTGGCACGATTACCCCTACCGTAACTCCAACCCCAACTGAAGAGGAGGAAGAGGGAACAATTACCGGTAAGGTAACGTATCGAACTATCGGATTTATGTGGAGTAATGGACCTCGAACAAAACCAGCTGCAGGAGTTGATATAACAGTCGAACAATTTTTTGGAGGTGCCACTGTTGCATCAGATACAACAGATGCGAATGGAATGTATTCAGTAGATGTTCCTCCAGGATTGTATGTAGTAGGGGTTATCGATAATACTCCAGCATTTTTTGTTCCTCCATTCCAAGTAGAGCGAGTTCGAGAAGACAAAACGCGAAAAGCGAATTTCCAAGGACTTCGGTTTGGTGGTTTTTAATCTAGCATCCTCTTGATACAATTGCATCCAAATGGCCTGTAAGATTTTATTTGCTTTGCTTTTTTTTCTCCCTTTTGTGACTTTACCATTTGGGACATCACATTTTGAAACGCCGAAAGTAGTAGTAGCCGAGATTGGAATAATTATTCTTTTTATTGTCTACTTTCTTTCCAAGAAAAAAGGAAAAGCTGTTGCTGAAGTATGGATAGGCAGTATTCTTATCCTTTTATCCTTCTATCATCTTATTTTCTCAAATACACAAGTAACTTTATTGGGAAATTCGTTTCGTTGGCAGGGAGCTTTTCTCTTATGGTTATTACTCGGATTTTCTTTTTTGTCCCAACGACTATCTCTACCCAAAGTTTCTCCAGTTGTCTTTATTTCCTGCTTGATACTTCATGTATATTTTGCTGTATTTGGTTCATTAAATAATGAGGGTAGATCTGTGGGAAGTATTGGCGAACCGAATGCTCTTGCTGCAACAGTAATCTTTTTGTGGCCATGGATGCTAGCAAGTAAAAAAGCTGCAGATAAAAAAGTAAGGCAAATCATTTTTGTTATTCTAGCGCTTGCCGTGACTATATTGATCATTTTTCTTTCAGGATCTCGGTCAGGAATCGTAGCATTGGGGATACAACTTGCCTTTTTAATTAGTTACAAACTTTTCAAATTAAGACTATTATATGCAGCATTTCTTGCAAGTTTACTGTTTTTAAGTTCTTTGGCACTCCCTTTTTTCAATACAGAAACTGTCTATGAAAACCGGACTGAAATCTGGAAATCAGCTTTGATTTCAGGCTATGAGCATCCAATTTTCGGAAATGGATTTGGAAATACGGAAATAGCGCTGAAAATAATGAATAAAAAACTCCAGAACGGAATTCAGGGATATTATGTAGACAGTTCTCATAACTTTTTACTTGATTTTTGGGTGCAGGGAGGATTTGTAGGGTTGTCTTGTATCGTCTTTCTTCTGTACCGATCAATTCGTATGTCAGTTGAAAAAAACCGTTGGCATGTTTTGTTAATTTTTTTCGGAGTCGTAACAGTAATGCTTTTTAATCCAGCCAGTGTAGTTACTCTCATTCAATTTTGGTGGACCATCGGTCAGTCATTAAAACGGATATCGTAATAAGGTTTCATTTTTTGTATAATATTCTTTGTGCCACAAATTGAAGAAACATTTTTTACGCGGCTCGGTTGCATGGATGGTCGTATACAACAAGCAATTCGCCTCTTTGGTCAAAAGAAATTTCATGCAGAGTATCCTGATACCCTTACTGGTCCTGGTGAAGTTGGAGTACTTGCCGGGGATCCATCAGACGGAATTTTGTTTGAACTCAAACAGGCATTAAGTGTATCTTTGGTTAATCATAAATCAAAAGGAATTGTAGTACATGGTCATCAAGAATGTGCCGGAAATCCAGTGGATGATAAGACACATAAAGAACAAATTAAAAAAAGTGTTGAGATTATTCATAAGCTTATTCATGGCAAAGTACCAGTTGTTGGAGCATTCGTAAAACGGTCCGGAGATGTTGAATCAAAATGGATAGCCGAGGAGATTTTTGAAATGAACGCAACAGATCCTGTGGGACAACTCTAGCTGCAGCTCTCCAACTCATGTATAATTGCAGTCTGTGAAAGTAACTTCAATTAAAACCCATAAAATTACTACAGAGGATAAGGATTTATTCAAAATTCTTGATCGTTATCTGCCAAAGCTTTCTGAAAAATCAGTAGTGGCTGTTACATCCAAAATAATTTCAATTTGTGAAGGGCGAGTAAAACCTATTGAAAAAACCAATAGACAACAATTAGTAGAAGATGAAGCAGAACTTTTCATTTCACCCTCAGAAAATCCGTTTGGAGTAACGCTTTCAATCAAAAATGGGACATTTATTGCATCAGCTGGAATTGATGAGTCAAATGGGAATGGATTGTATGTGTTGTGGCCTTCTCATCCTCAAAAATGGGCAGATAAGATTAGAGAATATCTCACTCAAAAGTTTGAAATAAAACATGTTGGTGTAATTATTACCGATTCCAAAACTACACCCCTCAGATATGGTGTTACTGGTGTGGCAATTGCACATAGTGGTTTTAAAGCCTTAAATAGTTATATTGGAAAAGAAGACATCTTTGGAAAGAAAATGAGGGTAGAGCAGTTAAATGTAATGGATTCACTTGCAACTGCTTCTGTTGCAGTAATGGGAGAAGGATCAGAACAGACCCCACTTGCAGTAATTGAGGATGTACCGTTTGTAGATTTCCAAGATCGAAATCCAAAACAAGAAGAGTTAGATTCTTTAAAGACGACCTTAGATAAAGATATTTATACACCTCTACTCAAAAGTAAACTCTGGAAAAAAGGGAAAGGAAGCAGTTAAAAAACTCTCCACTGCTCTAGTATTTTTTGTCTTTCCGTTTTTTCTATTTGATTTTGTTTGGGATTTAAAGTTTGATTCAAAAAGAAAAAAAGCATTATGGTTAATAAAAGTGTGATTATAATTACAATGAGCTTTTTTTGTTTCGTTTTCATTTTGGAAAAAAGGATTTAATATCAAATCCGCCTTGGCCACTTCTACTTCTTTGTATCGTAGGAACAAATTGAATATAATCTGCATTCGAGCACGATTGTTTCCAGGCATCACAGGCATAATTAGGTACAGCTCCGAGATCAGGTCCTTCATTGTAAGAACAGATGGGGTTACCATTACAGACAAGGGTATCTGGAGTAGGAATTCTTACAGAACAAAAGAAATATACAGATTTATTCTTCGGGATTTTCACTTGAATATTAGATTTTGTACATTGTGTTGTTTTTCCATCACAGTAGTCCATAAAGTACCACCATCCTCTTGCTTTCCCTGTCAGAAAATCAGAAGCATTTGTTGAGGTATTAGACACACTGGGATTTTTCTTAAACTTCTTATCCCATTCGTACACTTTAAACTCTGTTAACACATCATTCACATACACTGAGTCTGAGGTATCCTGAACAACAAGTCTATTACTCTCTCCATTCTTCCCATTCACTTTACTTGCATCTCCTGCTGAAAATGCTTCTCCATAGTTTGTCAACAATCCATTCAGAGAATACGCATTATTTTGTTCATTCCCTGGAGTCCCTTTCTGTCCCATCTGAAGGATAACAGTGCCACCTTTTCCAGAAAGATTCAAACGTACTAGATTGAAATTCTCATTTGATTCATCCTTACTTGCAATACTTACGCTACAGGTTCCTTGTAGAAGAGAAGGTGTGGGTGTTAGTTGGGTAATTGAAGTAGGGCGGGGGGTGATTGTTGGGATACCCGCTGTTGGTGTTGCTCTTGGAGTGATAGATGGAGTTGATGTAATTGTTGCTGAAATATTAGGACACGCAACAGGATCGGTTGAAGAACAAGGAGAAGGAGAAATAGGAAGAGAACCTGCATAGAAATCAAGGCGTTCATTAATAGCTTTTTTAGAAATTTCATTAAAATATTTTGCGTTTAGGTCTCGCATAATGCTATTCGGAGAGGATCGATACCAATTGTCGTGATAACATTCTTTGGAATATTCCTTTACGGGGATTCCTGGCCACACTTCAGCTTTTGGAGTGCCTTTATAGCAATTTTGCTCAACTGTATTGGTTACTACATCGTTGTCTCCTATGCTATATTCATCGTGTAAACCAGCAAATGAATGTGCCATTTCGTGTATCGCAACGAGTGGTAAGTAACTATTGTTTGCCATTACAGCAACATTGGAATCACGATAGGCGGCACCTCCAACCTCAGGGTCATTCCAAATAACCAGAATGGTATCATTTGGAACTCCAGAACTATTAACGGTTTGTTTTACAATATCGTTATTACATGTTACTACACGAGGAATATCTTTGAATTTTCTCCCGCAGTCAAGATTTCTTGTATTCTCAATCAGATGAAATCGGATTTGAGATGCTCGTTGGGTATATGGTTGAAATGATAAAATTCCTTCTTTTCCACGCTCTGCAGCAGTGCGAAATTGTTCCATATCTTGGAACCCATCTCCGATAAATACAATATCTAGATAACCATCTTTTGCTTGGGCATAGGATTGAGGCATATAGGAATTTCCTTGCGCCTTTTTTACAAACTGTGATTTAAACTTAATAGGATTATTAATGTACTCAACAGAAGTGATTTCTTGCTGTCTAATCAGGACACCCGATGGGTCATATACACGAATTTTTTTCATATTTTCGTTGTAGGGAAAAGTAAATGTCGTTGCATATTCAGTTATTTGCAAAGCATGTACGTCTATTTTTTCATAAGGTTGTCCTGGAGGTGGTATCTCATGAATTCTGGTTGGGATCGTAAATGGTGCATAAGCCAATAATTGATTATTGCTATCCAAAATTTCGATCTGATGTGCATTTTGGAGCGGAAAATAATCTGAGTGATATCCATTTTTGACAAAGAGTGGTCCAATAGAAATTGATGGAATTTGTAGTTTGTTATAGTGAATCGTAACCTCGAGTATTTTTTCAGGTTTCGGTAAGAGACCATTATCAATAAGTTTTTTCCCATCTGTCCATTGTGAAGTGTCAATTTGAGTATGTTGAATTGCAAAAAAAGTACCAACAAGAAAAAGAAGAATTGTAATAAAAATTACCGGGATGATAATTTTTTTGGAATGGGATTTCGGTATGTGTTGAAATTCTTGGTTTACTTCATCCATATTTTGTTTGTGAACAGTACCGCTATTTTTTCTACACCATTTATTTGATCTAATTCCACTAATTAGAATTAGTATATCTTAAAGAATAGTATATTTACCAACCTCTCCACCTGTGTATACGTTCTGCGCGTGTTTGGGGAGTCATATATACATTCTCTTGGTGGTTTGGTTTGTTGTCTATCGATATAAGAAAGACAATGAGAATGATTACAATAAGTCCTGCTATACAACTTGAAATGATAATAATTTTTTTCTTTGTCATGGTGTTGGTTGAATTGCTTTTAATTGTAATCCTGCATTCCCTGGCCTTGTTACTCCTTGTATATATTCACTAAAGTCTTCCGAAGAGCAGGATCGTTTCCAAGCATCACAAGCATAATCTTTTTGAGCTCCGACATCTGGTCCATCATTATATGCGCATACAGGGTTTCCTATGCATACCAAACGATCTTTCGGAAAGTCTCTAACGGAACAGAAGAAATGAGCTTTCGTATTTTTAGGTATAGATACTATGACCTTTTCAACACGACATTCTTTATTTTGTCCATTTTCAATTCCTTCGCATTCATCTATATAGTACCAGTAACCCATTTCTGGCCCTTCGATAAAATCAGAAGCATTCGGAGAATTAGCGAGAACCGAAGGGCTCTTTCTAAATTTCTTCATCCAGTCATAGATTTTAAAACTTGTTAATTTTCCATTGACTGCAACTTTATCTGAAGGATATTCTGGATCGCCATTATTTACAGCTTTTTTCTTTGAAAGATCTGATGCAGAAATTCCTTTTGCATAATTGCTAGAGAAATATCCATCTTTAGAAAATGCATTTCCTGTATCGGTTCCTGCTGATCCTTTCTGTCCCATTTGAAGTGTCACTGTTCCACCGGTTCCCTGAAATGCGAGCGTAACAGTATTTGCATCAGCTTTTGATTCGTCGATTGCTGTTATATAGACACTGCATGATCCTGGATAGGCAAGTGGGGTCGGGGTTGGACTTCCTATTGGTACGGTTGGGCTGACAGTGCCACTCAAGGCAGGAGTTGTTGGGTTGTTGGTAGGGGATGGGGGAATTGAAGGAATCTGCAGATTTTTAGAGATAACCATTGTTTCATGAGGTGCAAATACAATTGGCTGCTTGTCTATTGTCCCGGTATTTTTTGTTGTAGAGTAATACTTATATCCGGTAAAATCGACTCCATTAAAAGATATAGCAAATGCGCCATCCGATGTGTTTGTCAAAATTCCATAAAAATCATTTCCTGTTTTTCCAATTACTCCCACAACTCGTTCTGCTTCAGTGTCTTTGAAAGGATCATAATTATAGGGCCCGCCATTTTTGGCGAAAGCTTGCGGCCAAACAAGAATGGGCTTTTTTTGTATAAAATCTCCTATAAAACTAATGATTTTTTGTTCTTCCAAATCTGCATTTCCAAAGTCTCCAGAGAAAATGGATGCTATTTTAGTTGTATTTCCATTTTCTGCTTCTCGTCCAATGGTAATTGCAGATGTTAAAATACCCGTTACATAACTGATCCGTTTTTGTTTTTCTTCAGATCTTTTTATGCCAAAGTTAGTAAGAGAAATTGTAATATTTTCAGGAATATTCATAATTCCTTCTCCTTCGGGAGAGACATCGTATGTTTGATCATATACTGTGTCAACAAACAAACGAATATTTGCAAAAAGGCCAGATCGTCTAGATATATCAGGAAGATACGAAGGTTGATAAGAAAGAGATGCAACTGTTGAATTATTTCTAAATTGATTTAATTCGTCCCGAATTGTTGTAACATTTGGCCAAACATTTAATAGTGGAATATTAAATTGTACTTTGTTGCCAAACTGAGTTTTAATTTGTTGAACAATTGCTGTCTGGTCATAATTTTCCATATCTACAACAACTTGTTTTGAGTAATTTTTTGTTGTAAAAAGAGTTGTCAAAAATGGAACTATTTCTGCCTCGTTGGAATTGAAAGAAAAATAAAAAGAAAAATTCTTGGTACTGAGAGTTGTAAAAGAAGCACTATTTAAAAAAGACTGTTGTGGGTTTTTGATGTGGACAAAAATATTTCCACTTGGAAAAGCATTTACAATAGTTTGTACAGACGTATCATTTACTTGTTCTAAAACAACACCAAATGTTTGATTGACCACTCCATAATTCCCTGTTGAGACAGATATCTCCCCTTCAGCCGCTCGCTGCCGGGTCTCTTGTTGTTGTTGTGCTACGAATACTGTAAAAGGAATTGCTGCAAGTACGACTAGGAGTAATAGCAGGCCTCCAAATTTACTATTTAGCTTTAAAAAAAAAGGGTTACTATCATGAGAAGCAGTTTCTCTCGATGTTTGTTGTGGTATCTGTTCTTCCATTTTAATTCAATAATTAGTTTAGTCACCAATTTTAACAGAGAATGTATTTGTTAAAATTGTTAAATCCTTAAAGTCTACTTTTTCATCATCATTAAAATCAGATGGTTGACATGTATTTGTATAGCGTTTGTTATAACATTTTTTAAATGCATTAAAATCTAAAATATTGAGGTTATTTTTATCCAAATCTGTATCAATAATATTTTTATAGAGAATAGTAGTTTCTGGAAGTATATTGTGTTGTCCTTTTGTTATCAATAAATTTCCGCGTATTCGTTTTCGAAGGTATTCGTCAACCCGAATTAAGACGTCGTAAGAACCACTTTGAAAGTTAGATGGAAGCAAAACTGATGCTGAAAATTTTTTATCTGGACTAAAAGATAATTCTCCTAAAATAGAATGCGTAGGTTGAATTTGAGATGATTCTGCTAACGTACTATAAAATTCAAGGACAAATGATCTTGTTGGATGTTTGGGATTAGGATTATCAATACATTTGGAAATATCTGTACAGGAGACAGGAGGTATCGCTATTCCTATCAGCGATATAGTAAGATCTGCAAATGTTTCTCCTGAAATTGTTGGTACAACAGTAGTAGGAGTAAGAATACTAGTTGGAGAGATAGTAGGAACAAATGTTGTTGTAGGCGTTGGAGTATTAGTAATTGTTGGAGTATTAATAATTGTTGGGGTAACGGATGGTAATGTTTCCCCGATTAGTTGTACAATCCAAACTTTATTCCAGGTATGATCTTGTACAACTAAATTATCTTGAGAATCGAAAACGAGTTCCCCGGAAGCTCCAAGGGGAACGTTAATTATTTTATCAGGTGTTTGTTTTGTCAATGGAGTTTCATACAACCATAATTGCTTTAAGTGTCGTTCTGAAAGAATTCCATAGTATCCGTCATTTCCAACAACCATTTCATTTTTGCTGTTAAAAGCAATGCTGACAGGTGATCCTGGTCCATCAGTACGTGAGTATGCACAATTATTCATATTTGCTTGTGTTGTGAGATTTGGTTGATTAAATACTTTCTTGGCCTGAATTAGAGGAAACAGTGTTTGACTGTTTTGCAGATCTTCTTTCATAAATACAGAAATTCTATTATTTCCATGACATTCATACGTATTTTCAACAATATACAAATTACCGAGTGGATCGAATGTTACCTGGTACGGGTGACACAAACTATCCGCTCTCGGAGGGCCATCTGCTAACCAACTCATGGTTTGGTTAAAATTACACTTAATACTTGTTTTGTTTGGTTGCCCAATTACCATATCTACGAACAATTTATTTTGAAACTCATTGTAATTTTTTATTCTTAATACTCGATGTTTATCTCGATCTGAAATATAGAGAGCTTTATTTGTCTTATCAAATGTAATTCCAGTTTCAAAAAAATGATATTGTATTTCTTCATTGGTATCTGGCCAATACAGACGAATATTTTGTGCAAGGGGAGTATCATTTCCTCTGAACGGAAGTTGATATACTTTCAATTGACCATGCTCGTCATACAACCATAAGCGATTTGAATCATCAACTGCTTTGTTAAATAAAATTCTTGATGGTATACCTGCTTGTAATACTATATCTGGATTAGATCCAATCGGTTTGGTTGTAAATTGGTTCCAGACTTTTATTTTTCTACTATCTACAACAATGAGTTGATCACCAAATACTGCTGTTCCAACACCTCCATTAAATCTTCCATTGGAATCTGCATTTGGTGTCTGTCCAGGAAAGAGTCCGCCGTTTGGAGAGGGAGGGCACACTATTGAATTGATCATTCGAGGTGTATAGGGGAGAGCAAAACGGGCGATTCGATGCCAATGTTCGTCTGCAAAATACATATTGTTTTCACTATCAAAACCCATTGATCCGCCGGGCCATTCCAGATTAAAACCATCTTCAGATGCCATTCCACATCCGTTTAAGAAGTTTCCTCCTCCTTGTTGATCTATACTTCTCGCATTTATAATTTTAATAACATTTCCATCATCATCCAGCAATAACACTCTTTTAGAAGCATTTTCTGTAACCCATATAGTTCCATTTGCATATTCTCCAATCTTATATGTATTAAATTCGAGACTTGTTGCAGAAAATGTATACATTCCGTTTGGTTGCCAACCTGCAATACTTCCATTAGAATCTTTTAATGGAGTAGGTTGTCTTGCTTGAATGACTTTATATGCGCTCATTCCATTTGTGAATGGTTGTCTAAAGACAAGAATTCTTGCTTTAAATCCCTGCGGATGCTCATCTAAAACATATAAATCTCCTGTCGCTGGATTTACTTTTGCAAGCGTCGGTGTGCATATTTTGTCTAGTGGTCCATTGTCTATACATCCAGCATTACTTGCTGAAGAAAAATCAACTTGTCCAAGGACTAAATTAGCGGTTTTAGAGCTTTGAGTGAATCTCAAAACGCGTCTATTAAATGTATCCGCAACCCAAACATTGTTTTGTGTATCTACAGAAACTCCTCTACCTGTTACATGATCAAACGAGTCGTTATTACTCAGTTGGCCAAAGTTTAAAAACAAACTGCTATTGGAACGTTGTGTAGTTGCTTCAATGGGAGATCCTTTGTTAATTCCATTTGAGCTGAAATTGTCTTGACCCCAAACAAAATCTGCAATGCTATCTCCTTTACCATTGGTTTTGTCAGTACTGAGAGGTTGGTTATATTTCAGAACTCGATTATTCCAGCTGTCTGGTATATATAGATTTCCTTCTTGATCTGTTGAAAAATTAGTGCGCATCCACGTTTCGCCTAAATTGGTGACAACTGGAAATCCCATAAAACATAGGGTAGATGCGGAAGGAGGTTGAAATACGCCAGTATTGTTATTGCCATTGCAAGAACCATGAAGTTTATCTATCTGGCCAATAACAATATCTGCTTTCTTTGACCCATTTACAACACAAGTATTGCCTCCACAATCTGAATTTGTTGTACACGAGGTAGTAGTATTAGCACAATAACCAGCTCCTTTGTAGCCTAAAATTCTATTATTTCCAGTGTCTGCAACATATATACTATCTGGTGTAGTAGTTTTATCAACAATTACTCCTGAAGCATGATCAATTTGATCGTCAGTGATTTGGCCCCGTGATGATTCATCTTGATGTATTTGGCCAAAGACAGTAAGAACTCTAGTGGAGATTTGATTGAGCGTCGAAGCATGTTGTCTTATTTCTTGTTGCTGTTGAGCAATAAAAACAGTAATGGGAATAGCTAGAAAAACGATAACAAATACAAATGTTTTAATGTGATTTTTAAAAAATTGTACGAGATTCATTTTAAAGCGGGCGCCAGTCTCTGATAACTTCAGCACGAGTTGGAGTAGTTGTTTTCCGGACATATGTAGTTACGGTCGGTTCAGCTGGTAATGTAGTTATTGTTTGGTTTTTTTGCATTTTATATTGGACTAGTAATATTCCGCATACTATTCCCATAACAAAAGCGAGTAGAACAATAAGTTCTAGTCTTAAGGTCCTAGTAAGTGTATCTTTATGATGTCTCATATTATTGTGTTGGAGCCGGAGTAAATGAATTTATATTTATTCCTCCATTGCCTCGTGGTTCAACCCCCTGCTCATACTTTACGAAATCGGTGGTGGAACAAGATTGTTTCCAAGCAGGACAGGCAATATCTGGTTTTGCTCCAACATCTGGACCATCGTTGTAAGAACAAATGGGATTACCAATACATACAGGGGATTGATCTTTCACCGAACAGAAGAAGAATGCACTCTTTTCTTTTGGAATCTTTACTTCAATATTGTTTCTTGTACAAAGAGCAGTTCTCCCATCACAGAAATCAATAAAGTACCACCATGCAGTTCCTTTTCCTAGGTTGAAATCCAAAAGATTTGTTGAAGTATTTGAAATTGCTGGGTTTTTCTTAAACTTCTTATCCCATTCATACATGGTAAACTCTGTTGGTTTAAATACTGTACTGTCTGGAAGTTTATAAAACACGCTATCTGAAGTAAATGAACCCGAAGGAGGCATTCTCCCACTCCCTCCAGGAGTTTGACCCGTTCTTTTCCCTTGATCTGCTGTACTCATTCCCTGAACGAAGTTAGGCGAAAAGAATCCGTTAACATTATATGCATTACCTATTTCTGTTCCTGTACTTCCTTTTTGTCCCATTTGCAATATTACTTCCCCTCCTTTTCCTGAAAAATTCAACTTCACCACATTATATCCTGCATTCGTTTCATCCCTTGATGCAAGAGTTACTGAGCATGTTCCTACTGGCAGGGGTTTAGTTGGGGTAGGAGATCCACCAGAACCAGTAGGTGAAGATGTAGGGCCAGTAGATGGCGTACATGAAGGAGCAACTGTACTGCTATCATCAAAATTTCCTTCATCACACGCTTCAATATAAAATGGACTATTAATCCACGTTTCTGAGCCTCCATTATCCGCTGATCCACTAACTTTTACGAACATTGTTGCTTTTGTACCAGTTGCTTTAACTGATACTAAGGGCGAATTTCCAACTTCAACTGTTTTCCAGCCACCATAATTTTCGTTATTACCGCCTACATTTCTTCCCCAGATAACATTCGAAGATTTCCAGTCAGTTCCGCCGGTTGGGTCAATGCCAACCTCGCGTAATGTTGCTTTCCCACCATCTATTTTCCCATTTGTTCCTCTCATTTTTTGTGCAGTGGTATAAAAAGCTTGATACCATGTGCCTGGTTTTAATTTATCAATTGTTTGATAAAATCCTCCAACAAAATTTCCAGAACCTGTTATAAGAATATTTGGACCGAATGGTGTGTATCCTCCTGTATTATGATTAACTTCAGCGTTTTCAAACGTAAATGGAATCCAAAAATCCATATTCTCTTTGAGTGTGACATTTTTGGAAAGAGCAAAATCTGGTTTATTTCCAATGCCTGAATCGCAAGCGAGAGGATTTGGGGTTGGTTTTGGATTTCCTGTAGGACATGATGCAATTGAGGTGGGTGAAGGGTTCCCTGCCGGAGTTGGGCTAGGATTTGTTCCTCCTGAACATCCAGAAGGTGCAGGAGTACCATTTCTGCTCTTTTTTGTTATTGCTTTTAATGCATTTATTGTTTGTCCGAATGTATCAGATGGGCGTAGTTTGTTTTCGGCGCTCCAGTTAAACCAAGATTGAGGCTTTGCCCCGGGATCGTCTCCTGAACCAGTGTAATGCGAAACCCAAAAAGCAGTATTAAAAAAATAGGGAGTAGCATTATTCATTTGGTGCTCAACAGATGCAACAGCAATTTTTCGGTGCGCATTTGGATTGTTATTGGGTACAGAATTGTCAGCGATAGTAGGTCCTCCTTCGGTTGCCAAAATTGGCACACTTCTTCCTAAAAAGGATTTGACAATTTCATCATATTTTCTAAAGAGCCCAAATCCTTCATTTCCTCCTATGTCTCCACCTTGATCGTTATTCAAGCTATAATTGTGTACATTCATAACTGCCCCTTTCCCATTGCTTTTATTGGAATCAAAAATATCAAGACAAGAACCAGTAGATCCGTTTGCTAATTGGCATTGATTTGATTTGAGCCATTCAAAAGAATTCCTCACAAACTGACCATCTTCACAAGATTTATCACCATCTTCAGTTGGTGCAAGACCTGGGAACACCGGATGTCCTCCTTTTTGTTGGACAACTACCGCATCTTTTGTCCAATTTTCCATAGTTTTTACGGCGACATTACTACATGGAAGAGGTAAACCGTTCCACTCATCAGCAAGATTCGGTTCGTTATTAATTTCAAAATATGAGGCTCCTACGTCAATATAATCTTTTATGCTTTCCATATCACTCGTACTTATTCTTCCTGGATTCATTCTAGGCCTGGCGAGTCTAATAATTGGCTCTATATCGTTCTGCTTCATAACTTCCACAAACTCAACTGTGGAGTCACCATTCACCGCAATTTTGATCCAGCTAATTCCCACTTCCTTTAGTGAGCAAACGTTATTTTGTGCGCTTGTTATATCGTTTGATTGAGCAGATGCATCCCAATGGATTCCAATGCCAGTATCAAAACGTGGCCTAGGAAATGTAGAAATATCATTTGTAGCCCTCAAGTAATAATCCTGTGCGGCAAATGCGGCAACTGCGGCAAGAGAAGTAAAAATAATCACAGTGGCAACAATTGCTGCTTGTGAAGTAAGAAATTGTTTTATTCTATTTTGAAACATTGAGTCATTGAGTATTGATTGAAAATTGTAAATTTTAAATTGAAAATTACATGTGTCTCACAAGATAAATACTGTATCTAGCATAACAAAACAAAGAGATGTTTGTAAACGAATTATTGCGTGGCACTATTGGTGGAAGTTTGGGGTTTTGAATTGGTTATTTGAATAACTACATTATTTGTGGTTTTAAGTACAGAATCAATGCTTTTTTCAGCAGTAACGAGTGTCTTTTTTGTAAAAACTATTTCTGTTTGTGGAGTTACTGTTGGCAATACTTGAAATGTTATTGTTGCAACTGTTCCTGTCCCTCTAACGCCACTTTCGCTAAAAGATGCTCCGGCTGCATATGAAATTTTTCCATTGTTTTGATCAACAGAATTCAGCATCTCGACTGAGTTTTTAAAGAATGTACCTTTAGTAACAACTACATTTGATAATATATTTGGATTAAATGAAAGATCCAGTTGAACAGCCGTAATGCCATTGTCTACAGAGTCAACAGTTACATTAACAGATCCAGTACTTCCCGCTGCAACTTGTAAAACACTTGGAGTAAAAGACAGTACAGCAGTTCCTGGTACTGACGTAACAGTAGGCACTCCTGTTGTTGGTGCGGTAGTTTTAGTTTGTTTTTGTTCTGGTTGTTGAGATCTTAATGCAAGAACCAAAAGTCCTACAACTATTAATGCGAGTATTCCTATGAGTGCGATAGTTTTCTTAGCCATAATAAATAATTATTAGTTTGTAACTCTTATCTACTAATTATACACATTTCGAATCCGTTAACAATTAATAGTTAGTAATTAAGAGTAATTGTTAGTCTCCTTCTCGGATTGAAAATGTTGATGTAAAGATAGTTAAGTCTTTATAGTTTACATTACCATCATCATTGAAATCTGATTTTGTGCAATTTTCTGTAAATGGTTTGTTGTAGCACTCTTTGAATGCATTAAAGTCCAAAATATCAAGTCTATTTTTATTAGTAGCTGTTTCAACTATATCCATTGTAGTAATACTTGTTGCAGGTAAAGAAGTGACTATGCCATTTGTAATAGTTATATTACCTCGAACTCTTTTTCTCAAATATCCATCAACAGTGATTAATACATCATATATGCCTGTTTGAAATCCTGCTGGAACACGTAAAGCTGGATGGGAGAACTTCTTTCCTGGATCTAAAACAAGGTTATTGGCAATAGTAAAGGTTGGGGGATCTGTTTCAGGATTTGTGCCGGATGCATATAAGTCAAGAGTAAAACCGCGTGTGGTTCTTCGTGGATTTGGGTTATCAATACATTTATCAGGAGTATTTTGGACACAAGCTGCAGGCGGTTGTGCAATACCTGGTAGTGTAACACTAACACTCAATCCTGTGGTTCCAGGGGGTAATGTTGGTTGGGTAGTTGGTGTCACTGTAAGAGTTACAGTAGGATTTTGTGATCCCGTTGGTGAAGGGGTAGGTGTTTGGGTTGGAGTTAAAGTCGCAGTAGGTCCAGCAGTACAGGCACCATTTTGACATGTTCCATTTGCAGGTTCAGTACACCCTGTTCCATTTGGTTCGTTTTCAGGAAAGCACGCATGATCTCTAAAGACACGATGGCGACATTCTGTATCGACAAGTGTTGTGCAAATAGGTGTAGAACATTCACCACTTCTACACACTTTATCATCTGGGCAAGAGTCAGGATTTGTTGTGCAAAAAATCCCAGTTATACTAGAAATTGTGTAGGAGAGAGGTTGTACGTTAACTGGGAGACTTTCGTCTGGCACATTTGGTGAAGTAATTTGTTTGTCTTCACGAATGCTAAGAGTACCTGTGCCTACAGAGGTGACTGTAAATGACATTTTTGCAAGGTGAAGCAAAGTTACATCGTTTCCGCCGACCTCATTTTCTGTGCTCACCTTTGCGAAATGGATATATTCTCCATTATTATCTCCTCGTTTTTCGGCATGTAAAAGGACCTCAAATTGTCCAGCATCACTTCCCTCTGAGGGTATGAGATCAGTAACATAATCATAAGCATCTCCTACATCTATTTTAAAGTCAAACCCATTTATTGGAACATTATTTGTTTCAAGACAGATAGATAATGTCATTTCATCTCCTACGTTTAGTCCTAACTCAGTTACTTTAGAAGAACAAGTATTTCCTTCAGAGAAAAATAGATCTACCGGTACATTATTTTCTGCAGCTCGTTGACGAGTTTCCTGTTGTTGTTGTGCAATCCAAACAGTAAGAGGAATAGCTACTATTATTACTAGTAGAATTACTATTCCGATAATCTTTTTCTTTTTACTATTCATTAATATATTCCGCCGTTTCCAGCATACTCTTTAAATTTAATAAGCCATCTATTAAAGTCTATCAGATCAACCCTGTTATTTCTATTAATATCTTCGCGTCCTGAGGTGTTATTTGTCTGGTATGCAGTTCTCCAGAGCGTGAAGTCAATGATATCTACATAACCATCTTCATCTATATCTTCAACAATAGAAGCTTTGTTTGTTGGGGTACATACTAGGTCTCCACAAGAACACCTGTTGCCATTTTCATATCCGCAATTTGCTGGTGGTGCCGGGCAATCAGCCTGAGGGCAGCTTGAATCACAAGCATTGCGTGTGCATGAAATAGTAGGTGTAACGGTAGGGGGCATTGGTGTTACTGTTGCTGTTGGAGCAATAGCGAGAGCTTGTCGAAAATTATTAGATGGTTCGCTTTCAACTCCTGCTGATGATTTAGCAGTAACATGGTACCAATAATCTGCAGTCAAGTTGGGAAATGTTGTGTCTGTAAAGCTTGTCGTTGTCAGGTCGCTTCTATACAATGTTACATTTTCTGGTAAGTATCCACGATACAGATTGTAAGTAACATTCGGTGTAGTGCTTGCAGCCCAAGCAAGAGTAATAGAATTGGTCGTTGATGTGGCAGAAAGATTCGACGGAGGATTTGTAGTTGTCGCAGTCACACAGGCGCCACTGCTGTTGCAAGTACCACTTCCATTGTTGCACGGGCTTCCTTCTGGCTTATTTTCTCGGCATACGTGATCTCCACGCTGCTGGCACTCTTGAAGTAATGCAGTTGTACATACCATATCAGTGCATTCTGCATTGGTACATACCTGGCCCGCAGGACAGGCATTGTCGTCAGTACAAGTTTTCGCTGGGCCGGTTATTGTTGCAATCGTGTACGATAGTGGTTGTATACCAATACTGAGACTTTGGTCCGGCACATTTGGTGAAGTAACTTGTTTGTCTTCACGAATGCTTAAAGTGCCTGTACCGACAGACTTAATGACTAGCGACAATCGTGCAAGGTTAAGCTGTGTTGCATCTGTGCCTCCGGCTACATTTTGCGTACTTACCTTTGCAAAATGAATGTATTTTCCGGCTTTGTCTTCTCCTTCTTCAGAATGTAGTGGAACTTCAAATACTCCGGCGTCACTTCCTTCAGAAGGTGTGATATCTGCAAAATCATATAAATTTCCCATATCTACTTTAAAGTCATATCCATTAACCGGAAAATTGTTAGTCTCAAGACAAATAGATAATGTCATTTCATCTCCTATAGTTAATCCTAACTCAGTTATTTCAGAAGAACATGTATCTCCTTCAGAAAAAAACAATGTTGTTTGTTCGCCAGCCGCTCTTTGTCTCAGTTCTTGCTGTCGTTGCGCAATCCATACAGTTAAGGGAATAGCTACTATAACGAGAACCAAAACCACTATGCCAATAATCTTTTTCCTTGATTGATTCATTAGTAATTTCTTTCACCCAATTCTTTATATTTTATCAACCATCGATTGAAATCGAGAATTGTTACTCCTGCTCTTGAATCAATAGCTGCTGCTCGATCTTTATGTCTTTGAGTAAACGTTGCGGTTAATGGTTCATTTAAGTACGCTTGTCTCCACAGTCCAAAATCTAGTATATTGACTTTACTATCTTCATTAATATCTTCAACAATATAAGTTTTGTTGGTTGGAACAGCAGTAGGAGCCACGCATAGGGCATTTTGGCATGTACCACCATTTGTGCAAGCAGTACCATTTACTTTATCTGCACATTCGCCCATAAAGCATTTATTGATACTTGGATTACACTTCCACCCATCAGGTGTATAACATTGTAGATTAGATGTGCAATCCGAAGGAACACAATGTGTCGTGTCACATTGATATCCAGTTCCACAAGTAGATTGTCCTCCTCCTGAACAATTTATCCATCCTCCACAGTAGCCAGCTCCATCACAAACTTGTTTTGGCTGGCCTGTGGCAGCACAGTCTGTACCTGCAGGCTTACCTGTACAAAAAGAACATGCTTGCGTATTACAACTTTGTGTCGGGGATCCAACGCAATCTGCGCCTCCATTTGCTGGAGCAGGATTTGTACAAGTTCTTGTTTGAGTTCCACCACCGCACGTTGCAGAACAAGTGCTCCATGCTGACCACCCACCATTTACAGGAGGAGGACATGTAGCTTGATCCCAAACTGCATATCCAGCACTTCCTATAGTGCAAAATCCTTTTTGTCCACTAAAGTATTGTGTAGTAGCAGCGCATGGAGTGCATGATTGTACTTGGCATGCATCTGTGTTGTCGCCGACTACATCAGTCACTTGGCAAATTTCTTCACCAATTTTAACAACATTCCCAGTTTGTGTTGCAGCTTGTTGAATATTTACTTCACAATTTCCCGCTACTCCATTGCCGGTTTCAGGTTCGCAATTTCCGGTTCCCCTTACTACTACCTGAACTTGTTTTGTACCTCCTCCCGTATAAGTATGAGATACAGAAGGAGTACCATTAACAACCTGAGTGTTCCAGTCTGATCCATACCACACAAAAGAGTACTGACCTTGGCATGCAGAAGATCCTCCTTGCCAAGTTGCAGTATAAGTAATAGGTTGATTTATTGCACCAGGATTTGGAGTGCCACTGCAGCTAACACTTGTAACTGGAATCGTACAAGCTAGAGCAGTAACAGTTGTTTGATTCGAGTCCATATCTCCAACATCACTATATGCGCGGACAAAATATGTATAGGAGTGATTTGCAATAACACCACCGTCTGTATAAGCTTGTGTTCCTGGGTACTGGTCTGCGATTTTTTGGAAACCTTCGCCTGCTGTATTATCTTGTCTGAAAATATCAACAGATAAGTCGCCCGTGTACACATTGTACTCATGATTTAAAGTGACGATTGGGCCATTGCTACACGAACTTGTTGCGCTTATCGGTCCACCGGCTGCGCGTTGCCTTGTTTCCTGTTGTTGTTGGGCCACAAAGACTGTTAGGGGTACTGCGGCGACGACAAGGAGGAGAACCAGAGTTCCAACGAGTCGATTGTTGCGAAGAGAATTAAATAAATTCACAAATAAAATAACTGGTTTTCCAGCTATTACTAGAATAAGAGAAAGCAAGATGAGTTGTCAATGGCTGTTTTCTTGTCATGAATTCATTTCAGCATCTTGTTCCTGCAGTAATAGATCCCGAAACCCTTCGGTCTCGCTCAGGGCGGGCGAGTTCGGGATGACATGGGGAATAAATTTATAGTAGAATGCTTATATGGTTTTGTCAGACAAAGATATTAAAAAAGCCCTTCAAGAAAAACGAATTATTATTGACCCACAACTTGATTTTTCTAACCAACTTGGATCTTGTTCTATTGATCTTCGGCTTGGTGATACATTTCGTGTTTTTGAACATAGTAAAAAACCATATATTGATCCATCAAAAAAAGATTATAGCAATGAAATTACAAGAGAAATTGTTATGAGTGTTGGAGATCAATTTATTATGCAGCCGGGAGATTTTGTATTGGCAGTTACACTTGAAAAAATAACATTACCGGATGATCTTATGGGAAGACTTGAAGGAAGATCCTCTTTAGGAAGACTTGGAATTGTAGTTCATTCAACAGCATCTGTTTTTGATCCAGGGTGGGATGGAAATTGTGTTTTAGAACTGGGGAATTTAGGGAGAATGGCAGTAGCTTTGACAGTTGGGATGCGAATTTGTGCCATGACATTCGAACAGTTATCGTCATCTTCGGAAACTCCGTATAACAAAAAAGCACACGCAAAGTATCAAATTCAACAAGGTCCAGAGGAATCAAAAATCCACGAAGAAAAATGACTTCTCGTTTTGAAAGACAACCACTGCCTCAAGCAGTCGATCGTGCAGTTCCTGCTATCACCAAACTTGTAGATTTCATAATACGCAGATATGCAACACCATTGGAGGTTGTGGGACAAAGAAATTTGGATAGAGCATTAGAAATGGGAGAATTGCTGATCGAACCGAATCATACCAGTAATGCAGACGGCCCTACACTAGATTTAGCTCTACGACGTTTGGGCGTTGAAGATGCAGTATACATAATGGGTATTCGGCTGGAAAAACATCTCGTCACAAACTTATTGGTAAATGCTGCCTCAACAATTCGTATATGGCCAAATTCTGAAGAGCCAAAAGACGAATTCGAACGTGAAGAAAAAGTAAGAAGGAATGTCCGCGCTATCCGTGCGGCAAATGAGGTTCTCAAGCAGGGGCATCCAGTTGTTGTTTTTCCAGAAGGAAGTCGTTCTTGTAGAGAGGATGGACTAACTGATCCAGTGGAAGATGTAGGGGTATTTCTTAGAAAGAATAGAGTTATTCTGCCAGTCGGAATTGTGGGGACTCGGAATGTTTTGCCTGTTGGCAAGATCATGCCAGTCAAAGCACCAGTTGAAATCCGTTTTGGAAAGCCAATGAGTGTTGACGAATTGATGGAAAGGCATGATAATCTAGAAAGAAAGTTTCAAAGAGTTGCAGTGGTTGAGGACGTGATGAAGGAGATAGCACGAGAACTCCCTGAAGATTTACGGGGTATATACAGAAAAAAAATATGAAATATCACATAGAATTTGATCTTGATTTTAAAAGAAATTCATATCCTGGTAAACTTATTGCTATTGAAGGTATAGACGGATCTGGTAAAACGACACAGGTTGATTTAGTGACTCATGAATTGTTAAAGAATCACAAAGTATATGTTACAAAAAACCCAACAGACGGAATTATAGGGAAATTTATTCGCCAAGTTTTATCTGGTGAAATAGAACTTCCATCGGTATCATTTCAATATTTATTTTCAGCAGATCGGCAGGTACAACAAGTTGGACTTTTGAAAAGACTTGAAAAAGGGGAGTATATAATTACAGATAGATATTTTTGGTCAGCACTTGCATATGGAATTGTAGACAGAATTGAGGAGGAACAAGAAAAAGCAGGGAAGCAAATTCTTATTGCGCAAGGATTATTGTCTCATTATCACCAATTCATGATTCCTGATGTAACAGTGTATTTAGACATTTCTGTTGAAACAGCCATGAATCGTTTGCAGGGAGTGAAACAGAAAGAAATATATGAGGAAAAGGGAAAGCTGACAAGTATTAGGCAGGCATATGAGTGGATTAAGCATGAGTTTCCGGATGAGATAACTACAATTGATGGACAACGAAATATGGAAGATATAACCAATGATATTGTTGGGATTATTAAGAAAAAAGTAGACAAGTGAACCATCATGTCATCCTGAAAGAACGATTTATCCTTAGAATAATCTAGTGAAATCGCCCTCTTGAGGGTTGAAGGATCTCGAGATTCTTCGCATTCTGCTCAGAATGACAAATTATTATGATACTTGGACCTAAAAAACTATTACAGTTAGTTAAAACAAAAAAACTTGTTGAAGGATTGTCAGAACGAGAGCTAACAAATCCTGAAGGAGCGGGTTTTGACTTGCGGCTTGGAGAAGTATACAAAATATCTGGAGAGGCTTTTTTGGGTGAAACGCATCGCAAAACTCCAGATATTACGACAGTTGCAACATATGGCAAGGAAAAAAGTATAAAAATAAAATCAGGAGAATTTTATCTTGTCAAAACAATTGAGAAAATAAATCTTCCGATTGACTTGTCTGCTGTTATTTTACCTCGTACTACAACATTCCGGTCAGGTCTTTTTTTGAGAACTGGTCCCATCCAACCCGGATATTCCGGAGAACTCACATTTGGTCTGAAAAATGAAGGACCAATTACAGTCGAAATTGAAATGGGTGCACGATTTACGCATGTAATATTTCATGAGATAAAAGGGAGTGGTTCTCAGTACCGTGGTCAGTGGCAAGGCGGCCGAGTAACCACCAAAAAACGCGAGAAGCAGGTCTAACCATTCTTTCCGTCATTCTGGGGAGGAGCGAAACGACGACTCCAGAATCATATGAATAAAGGAGGTTTTGTTTATATAATGGCTAATAGTAGACCAACGTTATACGCAGGAGTGACAAACAATTTGGTTAGAAGAGTTTATGAACATAGAAATAATTTAGGGTATGGATTCACAGCTAAGTATAATCTTCATAAGCTCGTTTATTATGAAATATTCGAAACGATTAACGAAGCAATTATTCGGGAGAAACAGATTAAGGACATGAACAGAATCGATAAGCTTGAAATGATAAAAAATTTTAACCCTGAATTCATAGATTTATATGGAATGATTCTGGACAAGCCAGAATGACGACATAGATATTATGAAGTATAAAAAATTAAATCTAGATCAGATACCTCTTGAGGATGCACATGGTGGAAGTGGTAAACGGCAGGTTTTGGTTAAAACAGAAGATGTTGCGACAGATCACTTAGAAGCAATAACGAAAGGTTTTAGAGGAAAGTGCATGTAAGTAGTTTTTGATATGCTTATATGTCTTGTTTAAATGGGATTAATAAAGTAGAGTATGCAATTACATATGCTAACAAAGAAAGACCTCGATCAGCTTAGAAAAAGCTTGCAAGATGATACGCGAAAAATAATTCGCGAAGAGGTGGAAAATGAAGCTCAGGCTATTAAGGATGAGTTGGGAGCAGAAATTACCTCATCTCGGATGAGAGTCCAAAATGATATAGAAGAAGTAAAAGATCGGGTTAAAAATGTTGAAATACGAGTTACAAAAATGCATAAAGATCTAAAAGCTGAAATAAAAATGGTTTCTCATATGTTGGATAAAGATAATATACAAACTGCAAAGAAGGTAAAGCAAATAGAACAGCATTTAGGAATTTCCTCCTAGTAGTTGATCTAGTAATATCTCTTGTAAAAGCTCTTCAAATAAGATAAAAAAGATTGACATGAAAACTCCCTCTGTGCACGACGAATATCAGTACCTCAATTTGTTAGAAGATGTTTTGAAATATGGGATTAAAAATGTAGATAGAGGTACTGGGGCAGTCTCTTACAGCGTTTTTGGACGACAGAATAGATACGATTTGTCAAAAGGATTTCCTCTTCTCACTACCAAAAAAGTTTATTGGAAAGGAGTAATTCATGAACTATATTGGTTTATGGCAGGACTCACCAATATCAAATATTTGGTCGATAACAATGTTCATATCTGGGATGATTATCCATACAAGTTGTATAACCGGCAGCGAGGGAACGGAAAAAAACTTGATGAAATGACAAAGCACGAATTTATCAATAAGATTTTGACTGATGCTCAGTTTGCAAAAGAATGGGGAGAATTACCCCGTATTTATGGAGAAATGTGGAGACATTGGCCAACAAAAAGTGGCAGGACAATTGATCAATTGAAATGGGTTTTGCAAGAACTCAAAGATGATCCGGATGCGCGAAATCTCATTGTGAATTCATGGAATCCAGAATATTTATATACCATGGCGACAAATGAGGATGCTTCAAGATTCCCAATTTGTCACAACATGTATCAAATTAGCCAAAAAGGAGGGAAATTGTATTTACAGTTATATCAACGATCAGCAGATTTGTTTTTGGGAGTGCCATTTAATATTGCCAGTTATTCACTTTTGTTATTGATTCTTGCCAAAATAACTGGATACAAAGTAGGAGAATTTATACACACATTTGGTGATGCGCATATTTATGAAAATCACATTGATCAGGTAAAAGAACAGCTTAAAAGAGAGCCCAAAAAATTCCCCTCTGTCAAAATAGACTCAAGCGTCAAATCACTCGACAAATTCAAACCAGAATTGATAACACTTGAAAATTACGATCCTCATCCAGTACTCAAAGGTGAATTGACCGTTGCGGGAGGTCTTTATGAAGGTTAGCATTATTGCTGCAATGGACGAGAAGCAGGGGATTGGCAAAAACAATGATCTTTTGTTTAAAATTCTAGAAGACTTTAAACGAATGAAAGAGCTGACCTTTGGACATCCTCTTATCATGGGGAGAAAAACCTATGAATCAATTGGGAGACCGCTTCCAAATAGAACAAATATTGTGATAACTAGGGATGAAGATTACGAAGCTCATGGGTGCATACTAGTTCACTCACTTGATGAAGCCCTCAAATCTGCACAAGGCGAAAAAGGGGATGATGAAATCTTTATTTTCGGGGGGGGACAGATTTTTAAAGAAGCACTTGAGCGTAAAATTGTTGATCGTTTGTACCTTACATTTGTCAAAGGCGACTTTGGAGCTGATACATTTTTCCCAGATTACTCACAATTTACAAAAGTATTAAAAAAAGAAGAAGGAAAGTCAGGGGACTATACCTATACATTTGTAGACCTCGAGGCTGGGACTTGAGCTTCTAGCCTCAATTGATTAGCCTCTTCAGGTTAACATCCACTTGATTTCAGCCTATAGTTTTGGTATAATTAGCTATGGCATCTGTAGAATCAAGATCAGGAAGCGAATCAGCTTCATTTCGTGCTTCATCTTCTCCAGTTATACGAGATACGAGGTCTTATGTGGAAGAAACCCATCAAAAAGTTGCCGGTTTAGCTAAAAAAGCAAGTGAATCTCGTTCAATTTTCCCTGTGGATACTATGGGAAGAGGCCTTAATTTGCCTCCTCTTGTCAATCATGATGGAAGAAGCGGAATGCTTGCAGTAGACAATCTTGCTGAAGCTGGGGCAAACCCTGAAGAACTGGCCCGGTTTCTCGATAGAAGGGGAAGTTGGAATCATGAGAGATTATTGGAGAATCCCTTTAGAATGACTCCCGAAAATCTTGACAGGGCAATAAAAGAAATGCTTGTAGGGTTAAATCGCTTGATTGATAGATCGTTGGATTATCCACAGGCTGAAGGATTCAATCGTCATGGTGAGGGACATTCTTCCAGAGTAGTTAAAGTAGCTCGGCAGTTAGTTGAGGAGGACGCTCGCCTACGTAAAAAGAAAGGCTTTCGCCAAGAAGAGATTGTAGCGATTTTGGCAGGAAGGTTTCACGACATAGGAAATTTATTATCCAGAAGCACTCATAGTTTTGTATCAGATAGAATGACGCGCGCTATTGTTCCTCGTATCGTTGATAACCCTGATTTATATAGACAAGTACACCAGGCAATCGTGTTGCATCCCTCGGATTCCCTCCGAAAAGTTACAACTGAATTATGGACTCCAGAGAAAAAACCTACAGCAAGATGGAAAAAAATGAGGAAACATTTGGGAGCAGGGGGACTCGCTATGATTATGGCAGACAAAGTGGACATCGGAAGAGAACGTATAAGTGACAAAGCAGACAGCAAAACAATTTTCAAAGACCCTCATGCAGAAGTTAATTATTGGGGCAAAAATGATGGTGTGGAAGTAAGCGAGGATGGTAAGATATTGGTTTGGGTCGTAAAATACACGCCACAAATAAACGAAGCAGATATCAAAAGATATCCCCACTTTGCCAGAGAACTTCAAAGGCAACAGGAGGATTCATCCTATAAGCCACGGTTTTTTGAAGAGTGGATTGATTTATTCTTACAGTTGTATAATTCAAGAGTTGTAACTTTTACAGATTGTGGTTTTGCACTTTTCCCGTCAGTTGAACAAGTTTCAGTTATATTTGTGAACGAAGAAGGATATAAAAGGTCGTCACAAGTAATATTTGACAAGAAAGAGTTTGATATACAATCCAAGCAGTTCTTACAAGAATATGCGAGTCCAATGAGTGAATAATGAAAAAGAAATTAGTTATTACAATTATCGGCAATGTAGGATCAGGGAAAACAACTCTGTCCTCAATTCTTGAGAAAAGCCTCGATGTAAAACTTCTAAGAGCTGATGAATTATTTCAAACAGTGAATCCATTTCGTGAAGTTTTTCTAGCCGACATTTCAAGGTGGGGTCTAGCAAACGAATTATGGCTTGTCTATGAGAGAGTAAAGCTTATGAGACAGCATTTAGAGCGATATCCCAAGGATATTTCTCTAGTAGATAGCGGAGTTTTGATGAGTTGGGTGTATATGCATAGTCATTATTCAACTCACAAAATAACAAAATTAGAATGGGATTTATATAAAAACTTTTATAATGAATTAACGGAAGAATTACCTAATAATATGGTTGTTATTGATTTACGCTATTCATATCAGACCCTTATGAAGCGGATTAAAAAAAGAGGCAGGGATTACGAGATTCGTCAATACAACGACTATGTAAAACATCTAGAAAAAGGACTAGACGCACTTCGAAAAAAACTAAAGGAAAGAGGAGTAACGGTACTAGGTATTTCAGAGAAACAAATACCTGAATTTGAAGAGAGTAAAAAGCACGCAGATCTTATTGTTAAACGAGTTAAAAAACAATTAATG
>Ga0163150_10001064_pt1 | contig 48668 bp, 76 predicted proteins | sample OliLakLV19P2IB_FD_148628 | JGI IMG/M metagenome (GOLD analysis project Ga0163150, IMG submission 148628) | Freshwater microbial mat bacterial communities from Lake Vanda, McMurdo Dry Valleys, Antarctica - Oligotrophic Lake LV.19.P2.IB | ecosystem: Environmental > Aquatic > Freshwater > Lake >... | reverse complement strand
AAGAACAAAAGCAAAGAACTAGGTAAACATCTTTCTAAATTACCATGATTACTGCTTTCTTACCTAATTATCCTAATACATATTAGTTATCCTAATACATATTAGTTATCCTAATACATATTAGTTTCTTTAACACATATTTAAAAGTTGTAAACTATTGTTTACCTGCGCGCGAGGAAAAATTTATGCTATTCTTTAGTGGTGCAAACCTGCCTGAAAACAGTTCTCGCAAAACAGCGAGGCGTCACTGAAGTCCTCGTATCTTCCAAGAGGAAGGAGGACGGCGAATTCCATACCATCATCTTATCACCATTCGGAAAGCGCTATTGTTCCTGTGACTGTAAAGGGTTTGAGTATCGGCTAAGATGCTCGCATGTCGATAGAGCATATTCAACTCTTGTCTGTGGATGGCGAGAGGATATAGGAGAACCACAACATGGCAATACGAAGAACGGACCACCGGCTGAATCCGACCCTGCGCGAGTACCGGCGCGCCTCGTCGACGGACCTTGGCGTTGCACCTGTCCCAGGTGCGGTGGACCAACTGGAGAATACAAAGATTGATCTATGGTTGGCAGAAGTTGCCGATAGATTAGAGCGTGCTGAAGTACAAATGAAACAGGGGGAGAAGAATAAGGCTGAGTGTCGTACCCTCTTCTTTGCTCTCAGCACAGAAAAGCTTAAGCGTAATGGTTACTCGGATGAAGAAGCGGCGAATGGAAAGTATATTGCACATGGCACCGAGGGGCATTGGCAGCGCGTCCCCTTTGAGAAGGGCGGCGGCTTTGACTTCGAAGCGTTCGAGAACGAGCGTCCTGGCCTGTATGATAAGTTGGTCAGGGTTCAAATCGAAACAAATTTGATCTTGGATGAGGCGGCCATGGAGGAAGCGCTAGATGAAGACCCGAGCTTGCTTCCAGTCTTCCAAAGCTATGCCATCCCTGGTACAATTAGCCATCAGCTTCGCAAGGCAAAGCCAGAAGAGAAAAATGACGATGCATAAGATTGGACTCCTCGGTATCCCAGGGTCCGGCAAGACTGAATTAGCAACGCAGATCGCTGAGCACTTTCCCAGAGGTATTGTTGTTGATGGCTATGCCGAAGCGCTGTCTGCTCGCCTGGATGTTTATATTGGGCCACAAGCCAACTACATTCCTAATCTAATGATCGCCGTCGAGCGTGAGCAGAGAGAAAGAGTGGCCATCAAAGACCACAAGAACAAGCTCGATGTCATGGTGACCTGTGGCACGGTCTTGGACACTCTGTGCTATGTGGCAATGAAAGCTGATGCGTATGCTCAGCAGCCTAAGACTGATCTCATTCAGCGCAAGCTGTTTCGTGAGGTCTCAGCATCTCAGACTCTTAGCATTATGCTAGAGGACTTATGGTCATATAGTCATGTCTTCTATCTGCCGCCAGGTAACGACCTGATTGATATTCCTGGTGGAGAGCCAGAGGTAGCTGGCCCCTTCCTGGAGGGGGTGGATGACATACTGCGTCTCGGACTCTTTCAGAAGTGGAAGATTCCAGCAGTGACCATGCCTCGTGCGAAGGGCGAGAGACGACTCAAGTTAGTTCTAGAAACCATATTAGGAGAGCAAAGTGTCGGAGACAGTGACAGAGATAGCGACAGCCAAGAGGCGGATAGCACTGCATAGCCAGCTAGTTGATTTCCTGGCTGATGGTGATTCCGCTAAGAAACTGTTCAATGAGAGGTTTCGCCCTGAATATCTGACCGAGCAAGAAGCCAATGCGTCTGCTGTCCTGAATTATGCGTTCGATCACTTGACCCGTTACGGTGTGCCAGCCACCAAAGCTGAACTAGAGCACGAATTCGCAGGGCTCACGTTCGAAGAGCCGTCTTGTGAGCTTGACTGGTTGATTGATCGCTTCCGCACACGCTATGCCAAGAGTCAAGCCGAAGAGATTCTCCTCAATGCTGGACCGAAGATCAGACAGGACCCCCTTGAGGGCGTGCGACAGCTAGTTCGTGAGCTTGGAAATGTTCGCGACCATACCCGCCGGCAGAATATTATGTTTCGTTCTGATGATGCTGGCATTATCATGGAAGACCATTGGAAGGCGCTGGATGCAATGGGTGGTCGCACTGGTTGCTCTTCTGGCTACTATGAGATTGATCAGCACTTCGGAGGCTGGAAGCCCAATCAACTTATCTTTATTGTTGGTCGGCCTAAATCTACAAAGAGTTGGCAGCAAGTCAAAAGCATGGTAGGGGCACAGAAGGGTGGCTGGACGCCAGTCTTTTTTCCACTAGAGATGGGTAAGACAGAGATGTTCCATCGCTACGCATGTATGGTGGCAGGTGTCAGCTATAGTAAGTTTACGCATAATAACTTATCGGTCAAGGAGCGTGTGCTTATGGCTGACAAGGTAGATGAACTATCTCAGATCGCGCCAGGGTACTTCCTCGATCCTCCTCGCGGAGAACGCACCATCGACAACATGGTAGCCATGGCTAAGGACGTGGACGCAGATATCATCTTCATTGACCAGTTGAAATTCATCGAGCCGCCTCGCGCCACGGATTCCAGGTATTACGCTATTGAGATGATTTGCGAAGAGCTAAAGGATGGCGCTCGACATTTTCCGATTGTGGTATCATGTCAGTTTAATCGTGAGGCTGCCTCTCTTGGAGAAATGGCAGACCTCTCAAAGATTGGTCTTTCGGACGCCATCGGACAGACAGGTGATGTGCTTCTGGGACTCTATCAAGGAAAGGAGATGCGTCAGGCCAATGTATTAGAGTTCGGTATTCTCGATGCACGGGCATATGAATGGGCATCGTGGGAGCTATCGGTAGACCTTTCAATCAATTCAAATTTTAGGGTGGTGGATGTTAAATGACAGATGACGCAGGGCGAATTGCAGAAATGGAAACCTGTATTGATCAATTACGTGATGCTCTGGAAGAGCAAGAGGATCAGACAGAGATAGCGTATCAGGCTGGGTATGAAGATGGCCAGAGTACAGCCTATAACGAGGGATACGAGACAGGGCTAGAGGACGGACGCGCAGAGGGTACGTAATATAAAGGAGGCACGTATGGCGCGAGGAGGTAGTCCGGTGGGATGGAATATCCTCAAGCATCAGCTAGACTTACCGAAGTTGCTGGATACCTTGATGTTGCCCGTAACCTCTTCCTCATCTCGGGAGATGGTTCAACCTTGCCCGTTGCCGACTCATCCTGGTTCGGACACGAATCCGTCGTTCTCTGTGAACAGAGAGAAGATGGTGTTCAATTGCTTCACCTGTGGAGTAGGCGGCTCTATACCTACACTTATTATGCATTTGAAGGGGATCACTTATCCCGAAGCGATAGAACATCTGATCTCTTTTGTGAGTGGGGAGGTGCCTGACGACTTCGAAGCTCGCATGAGGTTGATCCTTGAATGGGATGAAGAGGTGGCTGATATAGAGTTCCCCCGCTTCAGTCGGAGGGTGCTCAAGCCGTGGCAGAACTATCCCATCGCGGCATTCGATAAGCGTAACGTTTCTGAGGAGACACAGAGAGCCTTCGGCCTAGGCTATGATCCCGAACACTACAGGAGACTCAAGTCCGGCGAGGAATATGTAGGAAGGGCAATCATCATTCCACACTTCTTCGAGGGAAATCTCGTAGGTTATCAATCAGGGTGGCTAGATGAAGACCGGCCTAAGAAAGTACCGAAATACACGAACACGAGGAACTTCCCTAAATCGGAAACACTCTTCAACTTCGATGCAGCGAGAGAGTCGGCCGACTCAGTATTCGTAGTAGAATCTGCCATCACAGCCATGTTCATCACGAGCTTAGGCTTTAGCGCTGTTGGGACTTTCGGGGCCGAGGTGTCTGAGAATCAATTGGACCTTCTCAGTAACTTCGATAGTATCATCATGGCGGGCGACAATGATTCGTCAGGCCATAAGATGAATCGACATGTATCACGTAGACTCCGCGACACCATTGATGTCCAGGTCATGCCTCATCTGGCGATGGCCAAGGGCGATCTCAACGACCTGGAGCCGGGGTTCGCGTATCACATGTGCAAGACCGATCACATCCCGGCGTGGCAGTATCTAGCCTGGATGGCAGAGGGGGTGGTATGATATAATGTCTTTCAAAAAGACGACGCGAGGGGAATCTCACGAGGTTCTCTCGCCCGCTGAGCACAGGGTGGTCGACACCCAGCTACAGCGAACAGGAAAGTCGTCGGTCGAAGCCATGACTGACACAGAGAAAGAAGCCCTACAACAGGGGCTCGACATCGCTCAAACGGACAACTAGGACACAGAGGAGCAGAGAGTATGGCAAAATTTCGTAGAGGAACGGACGCGGCGGCGGCACCTAAGGCTACCCGCGGCGGCGGATTCGTCCGCAACATCTCGTGGAAAGATGGAGACAAGAAGTATGTTCAGTTCGTACGGCCGTCTGAGGATACAGACGAGGCTCTGACGCTGGCTGACACCATCGCAGTCCTTACGCATGACTTCATCCGCGTAGGGTTTCGAGTAGACAAGGACGGTAGGCAGGTCAAGGACAAGTATCGCATGGAGCGATTCGTGTCTCGCCGTGACCCGGCTCTGGATGGACCGGATGGGTATGATCCGATCTGGGACGGCTGGGGAGAGTATCCGGTTGAGAAGACTTACGCAGTTTTCATCGAGCTTGAGCCCACGTTCAAGCCCGAAAAGGGACGCAAGAAGCTCGTCAGTGTAGAGCCGAAGATGCGTTCGTTCACCAACCGTGAGGGTGAGACCGTTACTGTCCCGGAAATCTCTGTGGCTTGCCAGTCGTGGAGTAATTTCTATGCTCCCCTGGAGACGCTTCAGGAGGATCGTGACCTTGATCTCGATGGCACCGTGTTCGCAGTCGTCCGTAAGGGCGGCGGCACAGACACCGTGTATACCTGGCTAGACCAGAACGTCGAGCCCGTCAATCTGGACGAGCACAAGGATCATTGGATCAACCTCGAAGCGTACATTGACGGACTCGCGGACAAGGCTCGTATGGAAGAGCTAGTTGGGCCGCTCGATCCGGCAACGTGGCCGATCACCGAGTACCCGAAGAAGAAGAGGGGCGAGGCGGCGTCGAACGAGGGGCGTGGCAAGACGAAGAGCGATGAGACTTCTCCTCCTTGGAAGGAAGAGGAGCCGGCTGAAGAACCTGACGCCTTCGAAGCTCTAAAGGCAGAGGTCGGCTAGTGGCCACGTTTAAGGTGACCGTCGACTTCGACCTCCTTTCTGAGGAGAACAAGACGATGGAAGTCGAAGTGACTGCCGCGACCTATTTCGTCTCTTGGTCTGGTGCTCTAGTTTTCGATGATGAGCAGGGTCTTGCTATTCGTTCCATCAGATATTGGGCCGAGGTAGAAAAGGTCTGAGGTCTGCTATAATTATCGGGGAAGCGTGGAGGTAATCCACGCAAGCCCAAGCGGGTATCGTATAAGGGCTATTACATTTGGTTTCCACCCAAACAATAGGGGTCCGACTCCCCTTACCCGCTCTATGAGAGAGATAACAAACACCCCATGTCCTTGTGGTTGCTGTGGATGCGGCGACTGCTGTGACGGTGGCTGCAAAAAGTAATGGAAACAATAACAACCGATAACACCTCGGATGCCGGCTTCTTCCTGGACAACCATGTGATTGACTATGGACTGTATACGTACATGCCGTATACCCCGTTCACGGCTCCTGTAACAGGTCACTACCACTATCACTATGACAATTTGAATCCAATGCTGGTGGAAGAGATTAAGGAGTTACGCGACGAGGTAGCTCTTCTCCGTAAGGAGATCAAGAGACTACGCAAAGGGCTCGCTGAAGATTAATTAAGGACGGTTGGCAGAGAGGCTGATTGCGCAGGTTTGCTAAACCTGTGGGGTGTAGCAACCCCCAAGGGTTCGAATCCCTTACCGTCCGTACGGGAAGCCATTGTCTGAGAGCAGGACGCTCGCTGGTGGAGCACTTTCCGTTTCAAGCGCGCGTGATGTAACGGTAGCCATGCCAGACTTAGAATCTGGTGTCGAGAGGCGTGTGGGTTCGACTCCCTCCGTGCGCATAAAAAGTATACCTTATTAGAATCCTAGTTTATAGAATACAGCGCAAGATAATTTGTGACTGCAAAACTAGAGACTTACCATGGAAAATGACCGATCGTACGATGGAATACAAGAGCGATTCAATCGCCAAATGGCGGCGATGAAAGAAACGGAAGATCGCATTCTCTTGTATGTTGATCGCATCCTAGCGGAGAAGGATCGCGCGACGGAGCTTGCTAGCCACGAACGGGAGCAGGCCAGCGCGGCGTTGACTCACGAGCGGGACGAGGCTGCCACCGCATTGGCGCATAACGCGAAGGATGTTACACGCACTATGGAAGCTAACCTGCGGCTGCATATCCACGAGCAGGTGGCGCAGATACAGGCTGCTCTCCGTGCTGAGGGTGAGCTATCTAAGCAGCGTGACGGTGCGATCAGGGAGCAGATCGGCCTCACCCTCAATGCTTCCATAGAGGCAGCACAGAAGGCCGAGAGGTCTACGGAGAAACGCTTCGAGAATGTGAATGAGTTTCGTGCCCAGCAGGCGGACATCATCAAGATGTTTCCTAACAAGGCGGTCGTGGAGGCACAACTATCCGCGTTGAGTGGCAGGATCGACGCGAACTTGGAGACAGTAACGAAGATGGCGGCGCGTGTCGATAGGGCTGAGGGTCGGCAGGGCGGCGTGTCGGCCGCTACACATCTGGTGATGGGCGCAGTAGTATTGATTATCTCTGTAGTCGCGGTGCTGGCGAACGTCCTGACCGGCGGCTAGCCGAAGCTCCCGTCAGAGGCTCTGCTATAATGAGAGGATGTATAAAATTCTCATCGCTGGCAGCCGCGAGTTCCGTGATTCTCAAGAGAACGCCGAGGTTAGAGCGGCCGTAGTAGCTCGCGTGGCCGAGCTAGATAAAGAATTCGACGGCAAGGATATCCTGATTATTTGTGGCGGCGCAAGGGGCGTGGACAAGTGGGCAGAGAACGCGGCCGAGGCCCGAGACATCATGACTCACGTCGAGAAGGCTCGCTGGCATGAGGGCAGCTTTTATAATCCTCTCGCCGGCTTCGAGCGTAATTCTCTCATGGTAGACATGAGCCCTGACCTCGCCATCATCTTCTGGGATGGATACTCTGGCGGCACTCAGGACACCATCACTAAGCTGGAAGCGGCAGACATCGAGATCGAGATGCATGTATATGGAGAGGGGAAACTATGAGTAAGGTTCTAGGTCGTCTGGTTCCAAAGACATGGGAGACCTACCACGTCATCCGCGAGGAGTTCGACGCGCTCTACGCGGCCTTTGGCGAATTCGTCGCCGAACGACTTAGAGAGCGGCTGAGGACGGACTGGGCCGAGGTCGTCTACGTGAACACGATCATCCCCGAAGGGCCGTGGCACCACGGAGACCTGGCGCGCATCCTCCCGCAGGTCGAGCGATCCCCACGAGCGTTCCTCCCTGAACCGGAGGAACTTGCGCTGCGCTGCCATTTCCTTATCCCCGACTCGACCGGCCGTCCGATCGGACGCCTCCACGTAGAGGCGACGCCAGCCTTCACCGCGCCGGCGATGGAACCGATGCTGAACTTGACGCTGACCGCCCGCGGACAAGATGTCGGGTCGGCGCCGGAGGGGGCCGTTGCTTTTCTCGACGTCGGACACGAGTGGATCGTTCGAGGCTTCGCGGACGTCACCACGGAGAACATGCACAAGGAATGGGGGCGAACACAATGACCGTCGTCAACGCGCCGCGCTACCTGCTGACGCAACGCGAGGGCGCCCGTTTCACGTTCCACATCACGCAGGCCCCGCGTTCCCACTGGGTCGCGTCCGTTACCCGATCCATCTGGGACATCGGCCGCCTTCAGCCCGGCTGGGACGGGGAGGCCGCGCCGCCGGTCGACCCGGAGGCGATTCGGAGCCTCCTCCAACTGCTCGTCGAGTTCATGCAGCCGTGGATGATCGCTCCTTCCGTTGTCCCGACCTTCGCGGGCGGGGTGCAGGCCGAGTGGCACGGAAATGGGATCGACCTGGAAATCGAGTTCTCTCCGGATACGCCTGCCGAGGTTCTCGTTTGTGATCGCGATGCGCAGGACACGTGGGAAGGCTTGCTCGCGGAGGGCGGTCTAGGCCGTCTCGTCGAGTTGCGGCCAAGGCTGGCGGACCCGGCGCTTCTCCGCAGCGCGTTCTCCGTGGCGTGACGCTTGACGTTCACGCGCGGCCGGTCGGTCACGGGCTCACGCTCTACCGATGGATTCACCGGACGCAACCACGTAGAAAAGTATACCCTGCGACGTTTTGTTGATGCGTACCCCACGACGGCAGAGAATCTGCTGTATGTACCGCGCCATTACAAGCACTATAACCAATTGAAACAGGGCGCTTGTGTTGGGTTCGCTTGGTCGTGGAGTCAGAGCATCAATAATCGAAAGAAATACGATGCGTTCTGGTTGTATAGAGAGTGCAAGAAGCGAGATGGATACCCTAACGAAGAGGGTACGTTCATCTACGTAGCAGGTGATGTTCTCCGTGAGCGAGGACATAAGCGTCTCTACCGCAGTAGAGAATACGAACCTGATCTTGACCAGGGCATTGAGAGATTTGAGTGGGCTACCACCGTGGACGACATCCGTGCAGCCTTGGCTGCTGGCATACCAGTGACCCTGGGCATCAACTGGTATAGTTCGTTTGATTATCCAGAGAAGATTGGTAATGTATGGGTCATTGGCGCTGATACCAATAACCTTGGGAGCGTGCGTGGTGGCCACGCTATTTGTCTAACTGGCGTATCTGATCGGAAGCACGCTGTGCGATTTGTCAACTCATGGGGAGAGGAGTACCCGCCCAACACATGGATTCCGTACGAGACGCTAGAGCGCTTGCTCAACGAGAAGGGTGAGGCGGCAATTACCGTAGATAGATGGCTGTCCTAGGGAGGCAAGATGAACCTCGCATTCTGGCGTAGAGATTGGGAGTTGGTCGACAAGCAGGAGTTCAAAAGCGAACGGAAGCAAGACTCCCCCGCAAACTTAGAGGTCAGAGGCGCTAGTCTTGAGGAATTCACCGCGGCTTTGGATGCTTTCAGGTCTACCATTATTGTCGTATACATCTTTAAGTGCAAGCTCACGGGCAAGGTCAAGAAGGAAGTGGTGAGGGTATGAAGAATTTTGCTATCCGTACCGTAAAGAATGGCCGGGTCAAGATTGGTGGCGTGTACTACGTCCCAACTAATCCTGACTACGATGACGCTCTCGAAGGGTTGCGTTATGCCTTCGGCAGATACTGGACGGGAGATAAGCTGTATCGAAACAAAGATGGCAAGAGCATTGTCTGCTTGTGGGGCACAGAGCACGACTATAAGACTGGCGAAGATCGAGACTTTTCCGCCCCGCCTCACTGTGGTGTAGATGGCAGTTACATCTATGAGTGGTGGTCGGAGGTAGATTGATCCCTGTGCATTCGCACTCAGAGTTCTCGGCACTTGACGGGTTCTCTACAACATCTCAGATCGCCGACCGCCTCGTGGAAGCTCAGCTTCCCGGGGCTTTTATCACTGACCATGGAGTTATCTGTGGTTGGCGCTCGTTCGCTAAGGAAATGGCTAAGCGTGACCTCTTTGTCGGGTTTGGCGTCGAAGCTTACCAGGCCAAAACTAGCCGTATGGTAACGCCTGGTGGCGGCAAGAGAGACCAAGCACATCTCATCCTCCTGGCGAAGAACGCCAAGGGGATGGAGAACCTAATGATGTTGAACTATCATGCGAATGTAAGTGGAGGCTATTATGTTCCGCGCGTTGATTGGGAGCTACTCGAAGAATATCATGAAGGAGTCATTGCTACTTCCGCCTGTGTGGGCGGTCTTGTGGCGAAGGGGATCGTAAACCAAGACTTGTCTGACCTCTATCGTTTCCTCGATATCTTCAAGGATGATTTTTTCCTAGAGATTCATACGTACACCAAGGACAAGGACATGACTGGCATCGGTGATGACAAAACACTTATCGTCACCCAGGCAGAGATCAACTATGAGATGGTGTCGGTGGCTAGAGAGATGGGCATTCCCATGGTCTACGCTAACGACGCTCACTATGCCTGCAAGAGCAACTATCAGTACCATGAGGTACTGCTCGCGGCACAAACGAACAGGACTTTGGATGATCCTGACCGCATGTCTCACCCCGAGGCGTGTATGTACATCATGGCCGAGGAAAATGTGCGCGAGGCACTGCGTTACCTATCAGAAACAGTGGTAGATGAATGCATTGCCAACAGTGACCTGATCGCCGACAGGTGCAGGGACACGCAGCTAGCCGAGCCCGGCAGCCATCTTCCTGTTTTCATTCCGAAGGAAATTACTGACGAATCCAACAATGCGATCCTCATTCGACTGGTAAAGGAAGGATGCAAGCGACGCTATGGCGCCATCACTCCGGAGATTTCTGACCGCGCTGTGTATGAGCTACGTACTATTATTGACGCTGGTCTTGGTGACTACTTTCTTATCACTGAAGACTTTACTTCCTGGGCTGACGGTGTGGGTATCCTCCGTGGTCCTGGTCGAGGCTCTGCGGCAGGGTCGATCATCGCGTACGTGCTGGGGATAACTCACGTTGACCCACTCAAGTACGGACTCTACTTTGAGAGATTCTACAACGTGGGCCGTGCCAAGGGTCTGCCTGACATTGATATTGACTTTGTGAATAGGCGTCGAGAAGAGCTAGACAAGTATCTGAAGGATCGTTGGGGCGAGCATAACGTTATCCCTATCGGTACGCACATTCGCATGAAGCCACTACAGGCGCTCACGAAGATGGCTAAGGTCTTTAGAGTACCCTTTAATGATGTCGAAGAGATCAAGGGCATCGTCAAGAGTGTACCTGATGTCAATATCATCTCCGCTGACCAGCTACACTGGTATCTACGTGATGGTATCAAGGTGGCGGTGCTAGAGACGGAGGATGCCGAGGGAAACATTGTGCCTCGTGAGCAGGCCGAGCTACTGGCTCCATGGATGGAGAAGCACAAGGATTATTTCGAGGCGGTCTTTGAGTTGACGGGTCGACTGTTCTCCTATGGTATCCATGCTTCGGCCATCGTCATCTCCGACGTGGACGTGCGCTCCATTCTCCCGGTGACTCTCAAGACGGACGAGCAGGGTACGGGCAAGAAGGTGTTAGCTACCCAGATCGAGATGAAAGAGGTCGAGGCCCTTGGTTTCCCGAAGTTTGATCGGTTGGGACTGAAGACGCTTGACGTACTTGACGAGGTAGCGACAGCTATCGGAGAAGACGTGAATTGGTGGTGGGCTATCGACTACGACGCTTTGGACGAAAGCTTCTGGAAGCAGATCGAACGAGGTAACACCCTCGGCGTCTTCCAGGTCGAGGACGGCATGGCCAAGAGCATAGGCAAGAGACTCAAGCCTCGCAACATCTTAGACCTCTCTGCTATCGTGGCGTTAAATCGTCCCGGCCCTCTTCGTTCCGTGAATAAAGAGACCGGCTTGACGGCCGTGGAAACCTTTCTGCGTTGTCGCCAGGGAGAGATGGAGCCCGAGTTTCCGCACCCAATCCTCGAAGAGGTTCTTGAGTCGACCTACGGCGTGTTCCTCTACCAGGAGCAGGTCATCAATTTCTTTGGCTTGATCGGATACGACTTGGTGATGGCCGACACCATCCGTGACTTCCTTGGCAAGAAGAAGGCAGCGCAGATGGCGGCAGAGCATCCTAGGTATATGGAGTACGCCACGCAGCATATGGACGAGGAAGATGCGCAGAGAGTTTGGGACCTCATCATTGACTTCTCTTTCTACTCATTTAATAAGGCTCACTCGGTGGGTTATGGTCTTATCACGGCGGCTACCATGTATGCCAAGCATTACCATCAGATTCCTATGTTCATGGCATCTATCCACAACGCTAAGGATAGAGACGAGGCGGGGCAATTTGTAATGGAAGCTCGACGTATGGGGATTGAGGTACACCATCCGGACATCAACAAGAGTCATGAGAAAATGGCCGAGGTCGATGGGGCGATTTACTTTGGTCTTACTGATGTCAAGAGCGTGGCTACGAGGTGGTTGTGGGTCAAGAAGAATCGCCCCTTCTCTAGCTACGAACACTTCATGGCTGTGCGCGACGAGCAGCAGAAAGAATGGTCGGATGCCAAGAGCGGTAAGTCCGCCTCGCAGCAGATTCCAACCAACGCCATCGACGCCTTGCGCCGAGCGGGAGCGTTCGAGAAGATCAGTCCTCGCGATGATGTGTCGCTAGCCCAGCGGGCTGAAGACGAGGAAGAGCTTCTGGGTGTCGCGTTGACCTCGATCATTCCCGAGGTTCTCGCTAGTCAGCCCGAAGAATTCGAGGGCCTAGACAGTTACGAGTGCATAGAGGATGTGGTATACTTAGGTGAAACGATTCGGCTCCCCGGCCAGGTCTATGAAGTTCGCACGACCCGCACCAAGAAGGGTAAGAGTCCGGGTCAGGAGATGGGCTTTGTGAAGATTGAGTGGCCGGGTGGACACACCGAGTTTACTGTCTTCCCCGACAAGTGGATGGCGTGCAGGGATTGGTTGTTTGAGAACCGTAACGTTGGAATCTTCAAGTTGATTATGAAAATGAGAGGGCCTATCTTTGAGTCAGGAAAAAAGTATACTCCGTTTGGAACAGCTACAGAAGGAGATCAACAATGACCTCGGAGCAGGGTCGGCCATCCTCGCTAGGGATCAGCCGCCCCTGGAAGTCATATCCACAGGCATTCTGGCCTTGGACTTTGCTCTGGGGATTGGTGGGTATCCCCGCGGCCATCTCACGGGAGCCTTTGGTGCTCGTGATATTGGCAAGTCTTCAATTCTGGGTCTTAGCGGCGTTAGGTCTGCTCAAGCTCTCGGAGAAAACGCTGCATGGATCAGCACCGAACACAAGTTCGACAAAGAATGGGCCAGAAAGCTCGGAGTAGATGTAGACAGACTGCTCCTGACCTTTCCAGACACAGGCGAGAAAGCATTCGAAGCTTTGTATAAGATCGTTAAGTCTGGAGCGGTAGCGTTCGTGGTTTTCGATTCTATCGGCGCACTACTGAATGAGTCAGAGATCACGGGCACCGAGAATAAGGATGCCAAGATGAAGATGGGTGGTCGCGCCAATCTCATAACTTGGGGAGTTCATCGAGTTCTTGGCCCCGTAGCTAAGAACAAGGTGGCGGTCTTGTTGCTTAATCAGCAGCGACAGATCATGAGTCCTACTGGTCCGGGAGGATTCCAGCAGCCAGGCGGCGAAGCTCTTGAGCATAACGAAGTCATTATCATCCAGCTAAAGAACGCGCCAGGCACTAACTCCCGCACTACCTGGAAGGACGAGCATGGTGACGAGCAAGAGATTGGTCGAGAGATCATGGCTCATGTGCTGCGCAACCAGGTAACGCAAGGCTCGAAGCAGAAAGCGTTCTTCAAGTTCTGGAACAAGGAGACGCCCGACTACCCCTTCGGAATTGATGCGGCTTACGACATTGTGAATACCGGCAAGAGGTCCGGAGTCATCAGAGGCACGACATGGCTAGAGATCGATGGTCTGGATCAAAAATTCAATGGGAAGGATAAGCTAAAGGAATTTTTTGACGCCAACCCAGGGCACTACGAGCGCCTTCGCGCAGCTATCCTAGAGAAGGTACATGGATGAAGGGAGGCTTCAATGCATCCATTAATGCGCATGTCTTATGAGGACTGGACGTACTATAGGTGGAAAATAAGCGTCTTGGACCGCCTTCACCTTAATTCTGACAAGGTACAACTCTCTCGTGAAAAGTTCGTTTTACGATTCATGGGTATGGAAAAATGTTTGGAGATCATGGATGGCCAAGAGAAGAACAAACAAGGGTGAGTCGCTCGACCAGGAGAGCTACGTCGCGCAAATTTACGGCGGCGAAGTCGTCAAGGGGAGTGGAGCGGTTGCGAATCGAGTGGGTGATGTACGTACAAAGTACACACTTATCGAATGTAAAACGACCGGTACGCCAGCCAAGCCAGCGGCCTCCATTGGTCTCAAGCTGGAGGTCATGGAGAAGATTGCGGACGAAGCCTGGTCAGTGGGGCTGGAACCCGCGTTGGCGCTCAGATTTTACGCGCCCGACTCAGTTCTAGCTGACACTCAGACAGGGTACGTCAATCTCATGGTGAGGTTGATGGCTAACGGTAGAGAGAGGACGCAGGATGAATAAGAAATTCAGTTTTGAGTTTTACGGTCATGTAAACTTAGACATAGATGACATTTGGCCAGATGGTGAGACACCACAAGTACCGGAAGACCCAACTCCTCAAGACGTAGTTGCTCACATTTGTCAGATGTATGGACATGACGGTGAGATGAACGGATATGACATCTATAAGTTTTTGACCGAGTGGAATCTTGTGTATGATGTAAAAGTAAATGTCGATGGGTTGCCGTTGTGTCTAAATTCCTCCGCAAGTTAGCGAAGAAAGAGTTGTTGACGCCACATCTGGATGCCTACTTCAAGAAGGCAGAGTTTCCAGACAAGTTCAACTTCGAGATCACACCCAATAAAGAGCCGGACAACAACTTCCATCCTTCAGGTGACTGTACCCCTTGTGAGCGTAGTCTCTTTGCAAAGTTCACAGGCGAATCATCAGACCGTGGCCTTACCGCCTCTTCTCATAAGAATTTTATGGTGGGGCACTTTTGGCATATCTTATTGCAAACAATCATCACTGATGAGTTGAAGTTCAGTGAGTGGGGCGATGTTGAACGGAAGCTGAAGTGGCGAGGTCCCAATTGGACTGTTTTGGGTTCGGCTGACATCTCTCACGTTTATCTGCCAGGTCATGCGCTACCATTCCTGGTGGATTTCAAGACAATGAACAAGAGGGTTTTTGACGAGGACGTGGTGCCAGAATATATTCTAGACAAGTGGAGGCATCAGGTGAATATTTACATGGACCTGACGAGGTACGTATCCGTCTCGGATGACAAACCTTACCCTAAGCAAGCCATCATCATCGTTATTGAGAAGGACACGCCCCACAAGTTCAAGGAAGTAGTCATTGATTACGACCGAGACCTGTGTGATAGGGTCTATGAGAAGTGGGATGTAGTTACCAAAGCTATTCAGAAGGACTTTCCGCCTCGTTGTGAGTGTCCTATTGGAAAATGTCCGGTAGAGGTACTCTATACTCGTGTCTAGAATACTTGGCCTTGACGTAGGCGCAAAGCGTATGGGTTTTGCCATTGTAGACGCGCAGGAACATTACTCATTAGTTTTTTCTGGAGTGCTTGGCATAGAGCAAAGAGCCGGCGAAACCTTCCACGATTATCGTTGGCGTCTCATTCGTTATTGGGTTCACATATTTCCATCGTTGTTGTGCTGGTTTCCAGACATCATTGCTTCTGAGACCATGCCTATAGTTAATAGCGGTGGACCGTTTGGCAACACACAGAGAGTGCTAGGACTGCTTAGTGTGACAGTTTGTCAGACTCTCGCAATACAATCAAAAGAGTCACCAGCTTGGCGGGAGATTGCGGCCAACACCGTAAAGAAAACCATGACTAACAACGCTAAGGCCACCAAGGTCGGCGTACGGAATGCGGTTTGCGAAGTTTTTCCGGAACTAATTCCGGAGAAGAAAACGTTAGTACCTGATAGAACAGATGCAATTGCAGTAGCCCTGGTCGGTGGTGGGTACAAAAGTGATAGATAATCTAGAAGTGCGCGAGCGCTCTAAGTCTCACATTGTTGTACGTGAGGCCACTCGAAACTTTCACACCTGGCAAGCTTATGTGTCCCAGACCGGAGTGCATGTTTTGCGTGGAGAGACCACTGATCGCGGCGTAATAGAAATGCACTTTTATGATGTACAACGAATCGTTTCTGCTTATACCCCTGATGGTTGGAAGCATGGGTATCCACAGTTCCCTGAAGATGATCCCTTCAAGTTGTCTGAACGCAAGAAGGAAGCCGTATACTACAACGTAATTCAAGACCTGAAGCAAAAAGACGTGGCGGAAATCATGGGCATCACTACGGTGTCTGTTGGTCAGTACGTAGAGTCTGGCTTCTTACAAATAACTAATCACCTTTTTGGACCTGAAGATGGCCCACTTCGATAACCCTGAACCGTTAAAACCCTTTGAAGAAGGAAAACATTACACAGACGCCCAGCTAGAGGGGTATGCCGACCAATTGTTGCGTGCAGACACTCGTTCCATCGACCCGGAGACAGGGAAAGAGCGTGGTATTGGAGGAGAGAACCCAATCCTCTTTGCAGAACACCTCTATGCCCGTAAACGCCGTGAGATATATCCGAAGAGCGGAGAGGCTGATCCGAATTTGGTAGCAGGCATGTACAACAAAACTCACCCCGAGGGTCGCAAAACGAACAGCCCCGAAGCGAGAAAAAAGCATGGAGCTTCTTATTATCGAGGCTAGTAAATTTCCACAGACAAGTGGCGCTCTCAGAAAGTAAACCCTTCAAAATACTTTTCGCCTAGAACCTTTGAGGTCCGAAAAAATTTGTGGGGTAAAATTGCTTTAGCTCCTTCTAACCTGCCTAAACCTGCCACCTAGTTTATAGACTGCCATGGCTAGATTTAACCAAAACAAAAATAATAAAGGTAACAGAGACAATGGAGACGGCGGGAATGGAGACGCTAGCCTGCCGACACATTACTCTACGATGGAGATTAAGGAGCCTCGCTGTCATATCTGTCAATCTAAATTCAGGCGCACTATTGATTACCTATTAACGCTTGGAATGCCTTTCGCCGAGATTGCTCGTCAATTTGAAGGGGAGAACCTTAGCCGAAAAAGCATTGCAAATCATCGCGGAAAGCATCTGACTGTTAATGATGCCGTTACCAGGCAGATTCTTGAAGATAAGGCTAAGCAGCTAGGCGAAGACATAGAGAACGGCAAGCGTACCGTCCTGACTCGTCGAGGCGTCCTGGAAGTGCTCATGATGAGGGGTTACGGCGGCGTAATTTCTGGAGCGGTCCCGGTTGAAGCCCGAGACGTTGTTGCGCTCGTGCAGCAGCTTGAGAAGATGGACGAATCTTCAGCGTCCGTTCAGGTTGAAGAGTTGAACCTTCAGCTTCACTGTATGCTTGACGCGATCAAGACGGTAATTCCGAAGGGTTATTTCGGCCAGATTCAACAAGAGTTCGACCGTTTGCTCTCATCCCGCGGCAAGATTCTCGATGCGTATGCTATTGAGCTACCTGAGTTAGAATACCCGCCTGATCTCAAAGACTTAGGAAATAACGATGGATAATAAATTCGTAGATGAGGCCCTATCGGACCTTTATGATGAAGATATCAAGCGCATAGGTGAACTTTACAGCGAAATGCTTGATAAATTCGCTCACAAGACGAACAACCCGCAAAACATCTCAGAGATGTGCAAATGGGGCGAAGATAAGTTCCGCTCAGCCGGCTATAACGTCGGATTCGACTTGCAAGGCATTCTTCTGGGCATGGCGCCCACGCTAGTAATTCGCGGCAAGATATCTCATGATACTGATTTTGACCACGACAAGAAGAGATTCGAGGTCCTCCGCGCTAATGATCGCGGCGAGAAATATTTGGGGCAGAAGGGTAAGTAAGTGTCGTTTGTTGAACTCTTGCATCAGACCTTAAACACCACAGAGGTCGGCATAGTCGAGTTCGCGGAAGAGATGTGTGGCAAGGGGCTATATCCTCGCCAGCAAGTGTTACTCAAACTTATCTTCCTGGAAGAAATGGAGGGTTGGGAAGAGGATGTACTCACTGAGTGGCTTAGCGAAGGTGGCGAAGCCCTCCTGAGTCCGCAGACTCGTGAGCGTCGAGAGTATCTTCGAGAGCAGGGTTATAACCACTTTCCGGAAATTGTCCTAGTTGGAGGCCGCCGTTCATCGAAGGGGTATGTTTCTGGTATTGCTTTGGGCAAAGTTCTCTTCGAGACCTGGAAGTTAGGGGACCCGGGTGGACACTATGGCATCGACATCGACAAGGAAATTTACTTTTCCTGTGTAGCGTCTTCGCTCGATCAGGCAAAGAAGTACCAATTCCAAGACCTCACGTCGACCATTACTCGTTGTCGGCCCCTGATCGAGTCAAACTTCGGTCTGGGAAAGGTGCAGGAACTCGCGTTCTCTGTCCACACGGCGGCCGACAAAAACATGGTTGCGGAGCTAAAGCGCAGAGGCATACCGGTAGGACGTAACTTCGCGAAGCTTCGTGGTCAGCCGTTAGCGGCTAACGCAGACTCTATTCGAGGATCAGCTACCATGGGCATTATTTTCGACGAGATGGCCTTCATGGAGCAGACTGAGGGTAACCGTTCGTCAGCCGACGAGTGTTACGCCGCAGCCGAGCCTTCATTAGCTCAGTTCGGGAAAGACGGAATCCTCTTCATGAACTCTTCACCTTACACCAAGGTGGGAATCTTCTATGAGAAGTTCATACAGAGCATGAAGATTGCTAAAAAGACGAATAAGCCTGAGTTTCCCGACATTTTCGCATTGCAGTTCCCTTCATGGGAGTTATTCAAGGATTACTCTCGCAAGAAGTTCCCGAAGAAGCACGCCTTAGCAGGTAAGAACATATATCAGAAGGCCCTCATGGTGAGCCCTGATTGGGACCCAGAGACCTTGCCCGAAGATGATGCTGCTCTTTGTCGTCGTGAGAGGTTGCGAGAACAGTCCAATCCAGACAAGTATCGTGTTGAGCGTCGCGCTCAATGGGCAGAAGTACAAGAGGCTTATCTTCGCCCCGAGGCTGTCGACGCGGCATTTGCGATAGAATTTAGAGGCAAGCCCATTTTCATGCGGCAGATGGGTACGTACATCCATCAGCCCTACGTTATGCATGTCGACCCTTCAAGCACCACCGCCGGCTTCGGCATGTCTATCGCTCATCTGGAGACGTTCAATAACCCGGAGACCAAAGAAGACGAGCAACATGTCGTGTTTGATATGGTGTATCGTTGGGACCCTAAGAATTTCGAGGACGAGACTATTGACTACATTGCTGTTTGTAAGGATATTCTTCACTATTGCATGATGTTTCGTCCTAAGACTCTAACAATGGACCAGTGGAACTCGGTTGCGCCCACTCAATGGCTCATGCAGAAGCTCAAGGAGCATAACTTACCAACTCGTGTATCTGTGGAACACGCCACAAAGTCCAAGAACTGGAATCGCTGGGAGCTATTCAAGACTGCATTGTATACAGGTCGTGTACACATTCCCTATAACTGCATTGACGAGAAGGGGTTCAACCACTCCGAGTATGCGGGGCTGGAACTCAAGTTCTTACAAGTCAAGCTCGGTTCGGTGGAGAAGCAAGAGATTGGCCCTGTCCAGACCAAGGATATCGCTGATACGATTGCTGAGTGTGTCCGAACCTTGATGTCCAATGTTCTTGGTTATGACCAAGACACATTTGTCGATATGGCCATGGGAGCCCAGGGAGGGTATCCAATCGGCGGCTCGCATCCGATGCAACAGCAAATCAACTCCGTTACTGACTATATGAAAAATGCTCGTATTATGCCCGCACCAACGCGCGGCATGGGGTATCGTGAACAGCGTAGTCGTGGTGGCGGTCGAGGCCGTGGCTACTAAGTTCAAACAGTAACCACGACGTAAACAGTGAGGAATGACATGAGCGAGGAACTTGCACAACCATGAGTCAGTGGAAAATCCTAGATATTCCGTTTCCTAAGGTCTCGTTTGGTGAGCCGCAGGGGGAGCCACAAAGCGCTGCGCCCGTTGACCAGGCTGGTGCCAGCGTCGATCAAGACCGCGCTCTGCACAAATGGGTTAATGATGTACGCCATTGGATCATGAGCGGCAGAGCAAGCTCGCCCGAAGAGGCCAAGGCAATGTTGGCAGCAAAGGGTTGTCCGTTCCCCGACCAGGTGCTGAGCGCCTATCACATAACTGAGGGCATGCAGGACATGGGTCTCAATGAGCCTAACACTCCTCAGCAGGTAACAGACCCTGATCCAGGTGTGCAGCCCGTAGCTCCTGCTCCGGTGATGCCAGAGACTCCACCTGATCCAGAGTTAGGTCTTCCTACCGACCCAGCGCTACCGGAAGGTGATACTTACGATCAGCAGTTCGCTGACCCCAATTTACAGTCGCAGTATCCGAAGTATGAGGATGCTGAAGAGGATGATTCGTTCTATCCTCGAATCAAGGATGAAGATGAGGATGAGAAAAACTCTCATTTTACGCTTACTGCGGAATATGAGACATACAATAAGCCGCGCCCTAATTCTTATGACCCAGACACCACGCCGTTCGGCAACCGGCTAGTTCAAGGCCCGGGCGGTGTCCTTCAAGGAGGGCCTCAGATTCCACCTAAAAGAGACAAAGAGACTCCCGGCCAAGTATTTCAAAAGCAGGACGAAAACGACGCGGCTTATATTCAGCATCTCGTGAAGACACGAGGCGTAACACCTGAGCAGGCAGATGCTATACTTACAGAGCACGCCAGAGGAAACGTTACGGCCGGCGTCCAGAAAGGTTCTCCATATCCGGAGAACAGCTATGAAAACTCTCCGGACCATAGTGCTCCGGGACATAACCTTCCCGAGAAGGTCAACGCGATCTATAATGCCGTGATGAGGGAAAACCCCGACTACGGCAAGGAAAAGGCAATGAAGATTGCTTGGGAGCGCTCTGGTCTACATAAGGAGAAGGACAACTCAAGCAAAGACAAGGAATCAATGACCACAGGCACGTATAACGACGTATCGGGCAGAGTGCTCGGATCGTACGTAGACGTGTGGGGTACAACGATGGCTCGTTTCGCTACCGAATTCGGGACCTATGAGGTCCCGCTCGCTGAAATCCAGCCTGCTGAAGCGCCCGAAGAGGCAAATCCGGTAGCAGAGATTGAGCAATTCTTCAGTGAAATCGACCCTCCTGGTGCCACATCCGCATCTATTGACGCGAGAACAGACAATCTAAATCAGATTGTACAAGCCGTATCGAAAATCATCGGCAAGGCTTCGGTGACAGACCAAATCAAGCTCGATGAAATGGCACTCAGTTGTCGCCTAGAGCTAGGCGAATTGCGACAGTCAAGGAAGCTAGCTGTTGAAGATTCAGGGCAAGCATATCTGGACACACTGCCACAGCTAGAAGGGGTTCAGCCTGCGGCCGGCGGGGCATTCAGCCCAGGAGGATCAGACGGCTGGCTAGATCAGGTCCACCAGGACATGGAGGCCGAGGCCGAGGGCGTGGACTTCGACAAGCTCGTGGCCGAACAGCCCGAGATGCTTGTAAACGATATGCCCGACGCCATGGTCTCGGATCAGGGTGGCGTACAAAATGCGGCGCGTGACTATGTTAGCGCTAAGACGGCCGGACTTAAGCGAGAGGCTGCCAAGGAAATCCTTTCAAGATTCCTAGAGAGAGTCGAGCTAGTCCGACGTGGTGCTCTTGCGAATCGCAAGACAGCGATGACTCGCGAGGCGTCAACCGAATCATACGATGGTCCAGATGAGGGGCTGTTTCTAAGATAATGACTCTATTCGAGAACCTAGAACTAATCCACAACGCCGAAGGCCGCGAGAAGCAGCGGGCCGCCGTGCTCGCCAATACGCGGGCCAAGAACCAGTTCGGAAAATTCCTCCGATCCGCAAGCCTATCCGAATTTTCAGCCAAGCTGAATTTGGTTTCTACCGATCTTGGTGCTACCATTAGGGATGCATGCGTCGAGGAAGGCTGCGGCGATGCGTATAATGAGGTCGCGGCGGCCGTCGTGGCCAACCTGCGTTCAGCCGCAGAACCTGTATCGGATGGAGACTCGTATTGGCAGGAGCATCAGGATTTACCGAAGGCTGGGCCTGAGGGCCGCAGCGATGAGGCGAGCGGGGGACCGTTTGACCCGAATGCTCATGGTGATTGGAAAGGATGGAGCACTCCAAGCTTAGAAGTCCCGTCCAATGAGCACCCGGCAGAGATGCAGAGCATTGAAGACGAGCCTAATCTTTGGACAGACACCGAGATTCCTGGCCTGATCGACAAGCAGAAAGTAGATCAGGAGTATAATCAGGAGGTCGGAGAGGGCACGAGCGTCTTCGGTCCCGGCAATCAGGCTCAGCCGGTTACGTCGGCGACCTATCCTGATACTGACTACAATGACGCAGGACAGGGGTGGAGTGAACCCACTAAGCCAGACTTTAACCCCATGGTGCCCGGCAGTGAGCAGCACGTAGAGGGCGAAGACGACCGAGAGTACGGAGATGGCATGCACGGAGATGGCATGTTCGAAAAGTTTATGGAAGCCGTGAATGGTCTGATGGCTCATGGGATGGGACAAGACGAAGCGTTAGGTAAGGTTCAGGACTATTTGAATAAGGTCCGAGGGATAAATCAACCGCAAGAGACGCATCTTGATAGTGAAGACCTCCAGGGAATGCATCAGCAGGGCGAGGAAGACCCAGCCCTCGATGCAGAGAGGATGAGTAATGCCAACATTCAAGGAATATCTCATACTCAAGCTCGCTCGAACGCTGGAGCAAACAACGCTGGTTCAAAGTGGAGAATCGCCTGACGATATGGGAAAGCGCGGAACCTCGCGTCGTAAGGTTTCTCGTCTAGCTCCGAAGTATTGTGAGATTTGTGGTTACTCCAAAGTAACCCAAAGACATAGGATAACACCTGGTAAGGAGGGCGGCGTTTACGAGCTTGGTAACGTCATCGCTCTTTGCCCTAACCACCATGCAGAGGCAGACCGGGAAATGATCCCGCGGCCCATCCTCTATTATATAGTCCAGGAACGGATTCGCCGCAATGGCATCGAAGAAGAGTATAAGGAATATCTCCGAAGCAGTCAGCCAGTTGAAGAGCCAGGGACTAGTCTTACCGAAGCATCCTCAGAGGGCGCTGACGGCTGCGCGGGAAATGGGTCGAATGGCTCTCACCCCGGGGCAATTGCAGGAAGACTTGTCACGTATCTCCACTCCGAGCCATTCCGACCCATCCCAAAACGAAGAGACCTTACGGGCGATTCGAGAGAATCAGAGACTCGCTCGGGCAATGGGAAAGGGAGGGGTAAGAAGGTCTGGTTCCTTTCAGAAGTCTACAAGCGGCGGCAATGACGCCATGACGGCTATCCCAAGGTTCTACGATCCGTTTGAACCTTGGGACCTGTCAGGCTTACCGTGGAACACTAATGACGAAGGTCATCGACACAAGCTGCATAAGTGGTTGCGTCTGTTCTACGCTACGCATTACCTTGTTCCTGCTCTGGTCGACATCTATACTCGATTCCCTCTAGCCGAAATGCGGCTAACCTGCAAGGACGAGAAGATTCAAGACTTCTATGAAGACATCTTCATGGATCAGTTGAACTACGGCGAGTTTCTGACTCATCTCGGCCGCGAATACTGGACGGTGGGCGAGGCGTATCCCATTGGCTACTGGAACGACGTTCTAGGCACCTGGGAGAGCGAGCGATTAATCAATCCAGAGGATATCGTCATAGAGAATTTTCCGATGCTTGGAACGACGCAAATCAAATGCGTGCCGCCTGAGCATCTGAAGCGCCTCGTACAGAACCGTAACCCCTCGAAAGAGTATCGACAGCTAGAGATTGGCATGCCCGAGCTTATCCCGTACATCAAGCGTGGCGAGCCGTTCCCCATCTCCGACGTACTAATCAAGCAAGTCGCGTTTAAGACTAACTCATGGGATGATCGTGGTACGCCCATTCTTCTACGCGCCCTCAGAACGCTGATTCACGAAGAGAAGCTGATGGCAAGCCAGGACGCCATTGCTGAACGATTGTACTCGCCACTGATCCTTGCTAAACTAGGAATATCTGATTTGGGTGACGGGATGCCTCCTTACCTCCCTGGTCCCGAAGACCTTGACACCTTCAGGGAAGAGATGGACTTCGCTCTGGCGTCGGACTTCCGCCTGATGGTGTATAATTTTGGTGTAGACATTGAAAACGTTTTCGGCCGCGAACAAATGCCCGACCTCTGGAACGACTTTGATCGGGTAGAGCGGCGCCTAATGCAAGTATTTGGCATGAACCCCTCGCTTCTTTCAGCGGGCTCTAACTCTCAGCCATATGCTTCTTCGGCTCTACAGGCAGAATTCATGAATCAGATGCTCCGCACGTTTCAGGATTATCTCAAGCGACACTATCGTTCAAGAGCACTAGTGGTGGCTGAGGCAAACGAACACTACGATTACGAGAAGAAGGGAAACACTCGAATCCCTCTCATGGAGAGAAAGGTCGTAGAAGATGAAGATGGTAACGTAACCGTTTCTGAAGTTCCAAAGCTCCTCGTTCCAGATATGGAGATGGCGACACTCGACATGCGTGACGAAGCGACTGAGCGACAATATTTGCAGCAGCTTCGAGCACAAGGATTGCCCATCGCGGATCGTGACCTTATGGTCGGCGTTCCCTTCAAGTTCCACGACACTCTGGATCGCATGCAACAGGAGATGAAGTGGAAGACGGTCGCGCAGCAGAGGGCCAAGCTTGAGACATTCGAAGAGTGCGTTAATCAGGGTATTCCACCTCCACCTGACCTTGCGGCAGAAATTGCAGCGATGGGTAACATTGCACCGCCAGGTGGAGCGGGAGGGGCAGAAGGAATGGCCGGCGGCCCAGGCATGGAAGCTGGCGGCGGCCCTGTTGGTGCTGAGCCAGGCCCGGGAGGAAATATTATCATGCCACCGGCGCCACCAGGTTTATCTGATCCAGGCGTCCCAGGGGGAGGACCTCCAGTCACGGCTCCTGAAGGAGTCGGCGGCGGACCTGTACCTCAGATAAGCAACGAGCGCCGAAAGGGCCTCGTGTATAATACACACGTAAGGGAGGATGGGACAGAGGAAATTGTAGCTGTCCAGGGACCTCAGCCGGCTAAGAAGTCGCTGAAGTTCAATATTGTCGATGGCTAAGGAGTAGGAACCTTGCAGAAGGACATTCTTGAATATTGTCTGAGTAGAAAACCTAAGGGCAGTGAATCTCCATCGTGGGAGACACTAGCTGAGGAAATCTACGAGCGGTTCGACTTTCAGGTAGGTAGTATCTCCGGGCTAAGGTCCCGAGTCGCGGAGCATCGCAAGGCCAGGGACGGCTCTTTCACATACGTGCCAGGCGTTGGCGTCACACAAGTTCCTGACGCAGAGCCATGGGGCGAAGGCAAGGCTCCTGTCGTTGAGCCTTCCACACACGAGAGTTTCGAGCTTGTCGTGTTTCTCTCGGACATCCATGCTCCATATCAAAACGCACCACTAGTCAAGGCGGCTATTGACCTTATTGAGGACCTTCAGCCCCACTCAGTGGTATTCAATGGCGACGATAACGACTTCTTCCAGTTGTCGCACTTCAATAAGGGCCATGATCGCGAAGACAGGCTACAGGACGAGCTAGATATGTCTCGCGACATCAGGCGAGCGGTCCGAGAAGCAGCACCTAACGCGAAGCTTCGAAAGACCCTGGGCAATCACTGCGATAGGGCTATTACGTACGTAGAGATCAACGCCAAGGGTCTTAGCTCGTTGCGGTCGCTCAAGCCAGAAAATCTCTTCGAGCTAGACGAGATCGAGTGTGACTTATATGGTCGCGCTGGGTTCCGCATTCGTCCCGAGTTCGTGGTTGAGCATGGCCATGTGGTTCGAAAGGATGCTGGGGCCACGGCTCGCAGTCGTCTGAATGATACCCTCATCTCGGGCATCATGGGCCATACTCATCGCTTGGCGTCCTTCCACAAGACGGGCTATCGCCAGCTAGCTTGGTATGAGCAAGGATGTCTCTGTCTCCCCAATCCGGATTACGTGGTGGGTGAGGCTAATTGGCAGCCGGGGATCGCGGTAGGGCACTTCCACACGAAGAAGCACGAGTTGTTCAATGTGGAGCTAGTGAAGGCCACCGGTAGTGGATTCATTTTCGGTGGTCGTACCTATGGTAACGTCGAAGCAGGAGTTTACAGTGAAGCGGTCTAATGCGCTCTACATTTGCGTAAGCAGTATGAACGGAGAGCCCCTTACGAAGGGCAACATGAAGGCCCTGGAGGCTTTGCAGGCGCAGGCTCAGATTGTAGTCAAGGACAGCGGCGGGCAGCGGCTCGTCATCAGCACTGGAAAGGACTAGACAATGACGGGACGAGTAGTTAAGCGCAGTACAGCCGCGAGCAGTGGAACGAAGTATGCTTGGAAGACCGACACGTACCAGCAGGCCGACTTCTGGAACATGGAGGGTGTTGAGGTGGAGTTTAATGCCGACACTCCGGAGGCTGAGATCGAGCAGGAGATGGATGGGCAGTCCAATCGGCTTCAAGCTATCGTCCAGTCTCGCGCTCTCACATGGAGACAGGAGCAGGAATCGTAATGTCTGACGATCCTAAGCTAGACCTCGTTACAAGCGTGCTGATGGGACGCGAGACGCTTTCAAAGGGTCGAGCGGCAGTCCTTGCCGGGTATCTTACATCTAGAGTTGTTGAGTTAAACAACAAGAATGTGTCTGAGCTCTGGGAAGAATTTCAGGAAGCTTGCGAGACATGTGGAATCGACTTAAAGGAGAGCTAAATGATGATCGGCCTCAACGGACAAGCCGGGTCCGGTAAAGACACTGTATATGAGCGTATAGTCGAGTTATCTAAGCGTCATGCACTGTCAAGAGAGGTAACTCGTCCTGTTCCTGTGGAGCGTGTTGCTTTTGCAGACAAGCTAAAGGATTCCGCATGCGCGCTTCTTGGCATTGATCGTGAGTATATGGAAGACCTTAAGAATTCCAATAACGTTGAGATTGGAGAGATTTATCCGGAGGGCTCTTACCATCAGAGGTTTGACAAGAATGTCCGACTCAATATGCGGCTCTTCTTGCAACGCTATGGCACGGAAGCTCATCGAGATATCTTTGGTCAGGACTTCTGGGTTGACCAGACTCTCGATTCTGTCGAAGATCACATGAAGTTGGTTCTTGTGACCGATTGCCGCTTTCCTAACGAGGTGGAGGGCATTAGGGCACGGTCAGGATTTATTTGGAACGTCCAGGGGCCAGACTTTGACCCTAACCCGACGCACTCATCTGAGCAGGTTCTTTCTGATGACATGATTGATGTGGTTATTATGAACAAGCGGCGCGAAGATAAGTTTCATGCACTTGACTCTACACTGTCACACCTGCTGACGGACATTCTTGATTCGTTCTCTTTTGCACGAGCGAATGGAGTCTCCATTGAATGGAGTGGTAATGATTACCCGAACTGGTGAACGTGTCTTTACCAACAACAACGTAGGACCTTCGCAGGAATCTATCGCGGTGGCCCTTTCTCGCATTCCCCGCTTTTGCGGACACACCCGTGAGTGGTATAGTGTGTTCAGTCACACCATGGTGGTCAATCAACTCATGGTGAAGAAGTATCGACTTGACGGCCAGATGCATGATGCTCCTGAGGCGGTGGTTTCTGACGTACCTACGCCATGGAAGACCGTCGCGGCGAAAAAGAGGGAGCGCATGCTTCTTAGACGGATTTATCGTGATCTAGGAATCGCTCTTCTTGATGCTCAGGTGCAGATGGCGGTAGAGGCCGCGGACGCTGCGGCGTTAGCGGCGGAAGCTCACTTGTTGGGTCACCCAGCCGCAGAGGAAGTCTGGCCCAATCCGGGTAAGCGGGCGTTAGCCCTCACTGAGCACGAGATGTCCAAGACATTCTTCTACCTCCAGAATCCGCATGAAGTCATTGGTCGATGGAATGAGGTCTTGGCGTTCAATTGGAGTGAGGTAGAAATCAGTCGCGTTCTGCCCCTTAATGTATGATCCAAACTCTCGAAAAGTACCTTATGCGGCAGGATGACTCTATTCTCTCAGAACTAGAGAAGTGTGCGGAGTGCCCTTTATTGGGTGCTCGGTACGTTCCTGGTGATGGTGACCCTGAGGCCGACTTGATGATCGTAGGCGAAGCCCCGGGTCAAGAAGAAGAACAACAAGGTCGTCCGTTCGTAGGCAAGTCCGGCAAGCTCATTCGCGGTATTCTAGACGCTCTTGACGTGGAGAAAGAAGTCTACATCACTAACGTGGTCAAGCGACGACCGACGACCGAAGAGGGAGCGAACCGAAAGCCTAACAAGAAGGAGTGCTATCGCTGCGGCTGTCATCTAAGCAAGGAAATAGTCGAGGTTAGGCCCCGTCAAATAATCACCCTAGGCAGTGTGCCCTTGGAATTTTTTGCGGGCGTTGAGTACAAGATTTCAACGATGCATGGCCTCAGTTTTAGTCGATCTCATTTTGACGTTATCTTTAATGTACACCCCACCTACCATCCGAGCTATGTGTTGCGCACGGGAGGTCTCACTAGCAAGATTGGTGAGCAATGGATTCGAGATTTGGAAGAATTCATAAAGCTATACAAGGGGTCGTAAATGACAGACATTGTAACTAACATTGCTCATCCAGACCCGCGTATTATGCGTAACATGGAAAGAGCAAGAGCAAGGGACGGCGCATTATCCTATCGAGGGTGTCCGCATCCTATGTCGGGAATGAATCAATTTGTAGATACAGAAAGTGAGTATGATCGTGATGGAAGACCTACCAACCTTTTTCAGTGCGGCGTTTGTGGGGCTCTACTCCGACTCGTGGACTTTCTCGGGAATGAAGCAAATGAAGGATAACATGGAGTCTGACGAGTTACTCGCATGTGAAGTGTTTATCAAGGTTCATTTGGTGGGTCGAGATGATCCGATCATGGCACCTATGGGAATTAACTTCCGCGAAGGTGAATTGCCGCAAGACGTAGAAGAGTTAACAGACTATGTTAATGGCTTGCTAATGGAGCGACTAGATTCTAAGAGTAGTCATCTTCTGGTAATAGAAGACCTAAATCACACTAAGGTCATATTCATATCTAACAATATTGATAGCATCACTATTGTGGCCCCTGAAGATGGTGTTCTACCGCCCCAATTGAGAGAGGGCAATGAAAACAACAACGATTAGTATTGATGACCTGGAGTTAGTACGAGACACATTGAATGTCGTGCGTAACTATTTTCAGATGCTTGACATTCAGCGTCAGGCAATGACGCTTGCTGAGCAGCCTCGTTATAGCGCCCTGACTACGCAAATCTCCTCTGCCGCTGAGCGTGTTGATGGCATATTGAAGGATCACCTTCTTGAGGAGTATGAAGCGAGCGAAGAGGAAGAGGCGGCTGAGGAAGAGCTTCTATCTCCCGAAGAAGAGGAAGAGAAGGCTCGCTGGGAAGATGAGGGCGGCAATGCACCCACGGAGCCAGACGAGTAATGGACGCAGAAAAGCGCAACGAACTTATTCGCCTTGCTAAAGAATACGACAAGCATTACAAAGAGGCAGGGATTCAACCGGCCCCATCTATGGATAGAGAGTCAAACCTCAAGAAGTCGGTCGGCCTCGATCCCTGGAAGCAAGACGCCTTCGACCCGTTCCATGGCCCCAATCGTGGCAATAGGCGTCGCCCTAGCCAGGTGCCCGACTCTCGAATGCTCTTCGATATCCAGAAAGATATGCTGCGCGCCATGGACGCGCAGAAAGACTCAGATCACGAAGAGAGCGCGAGACAGCTTCGTAATGGATATCGACTTCTTAATCGTTATCTCAGACAGTATGTAACTAACCCACAAGGACAACAAGACAATGACGCTACGAGTTTTTGAGTGGCGCAATGAAAAAGGCGAAGTTAAAGAAACCGCTAGCCCGCACTATCCACCGCAAGAGGAAGGAGATTGGCGTCGTGTATACTCCGTTGCCATCGGATCAGTTAGTGGAGTCGGTAATTCACCAGCAAGAAGTAGCTCCTCAAAGAAATCGGACTAAGCAGAACCTTCATGTACTCGATCACGGATTCGTTAGGTTGGATGACTACATGGGGGACGACCTCTCCGTGGTCAACGCCGCTCGCGTATCCTTCAATAAGCGCAACGAAGAGCTACAAGAGGGCGATGAGAAGCTCATCAATTACCTGCTCAAGAATCGTCACGGTACACCCTTTGAGCATAACGCCTTCAAGTTCCATGTGAGGTTGCCGCTCTTCGTGGCGCGAGAGTGGGTTAGGCATCGCATCGGCTCATTCAATGAAGTTAGTCTCAGATATACGAAGATCGACCCTGAGTTCTACATTCCAGAAATGTCGGACGTGCGCGTTCGAGTGGGCAAGCCGGGGCACTACACTTATGAACAGGCTAGCCCCTCTGTGGCGGAGAATTTCACATACCACCTTCACGAACAGGCAGAAGAATCAAAGTTCCAATATGAAAGCGCTCTCACAGAGGGCATCGCTCCCGAGCTAGCTCGCCTCCACTTAACTGTCAATGTATACACGGAGTGGTACTGGACAGTTAATGCGCGTGCTCTGATGAACTTCCTTTCTCTGAGGAACGCTGAAGCCGCTCAATTTGAAATCCGCTGTTATGCGCGGGCGGTAGAGCATGCCTGGTCCGCTATAATGCCGTTGACTAGCAAGGCTTTCCGTGATAACGAGAGGCAGGCACCATAATGCCAGTAATCGACGATAATCGTTGCGAACTCTGCACTGACCATGACAAAATTCTCTTGGGGCCAACTATAAAGAAGAAAGTAGAGATATGGGCTTGCCCTAAGTGTGACAAAGGGATTCCTAAGCTCACTCATAGACACGGTACTTCTGAGGAGTAATAGAAAACGGAGAACCTGAAAGGCGGGCAAGTGCCAGCTACCTTCATGCGTCCTATCTCTACCCCCATGCCCCATTTAATCTCCGAAGGAGATAAGCAAGTCTATGAGTATCGAGCCTGGAAGCTTTACCGGGCAGGATTCTCAGACTTAGCGGCGCAGAAGATCGCCGCCGAGGTTTACTCCCTGATGGATTCGGATGAGGCCATTAAGCTTCTACGGAAAGTTGAAGAGTCAAAGGTCTTCGTTGAACCCGAATTGGCAGTGTTGTTTTTCTTGGGTCTCGTTGAAGAAATGCCGAAGAAGAACTAGAGCTTAGTTAGCTCCGGTTCCGCTTAGTCAATAGGTGAGAAACCAATTGAGGGCGGAACCGGAGCAACCTGGAAGGTGATTCCATTCTTGTTCGACTTAGGTCGGTGTGTACTTAACCTACGACGCCAGTCGGCTGCCTGAAGCCCGCCACCCATTCGGTTCTTGTAGACGGCGCCGGCTGGCGTTTCTAATTACGCGATTGCGTGCCCTTAAATGGTAGTAGCCATTTGAGGGCTTTGGTGTTTATATGGACGATTGGGCAGTGGTCGAGACAAAAAGAGTTGTCGGGTTAGGGTTCGGGGGAGATTCACACCCCGGGGAAGAGCCGCAGGCTAAAGCTGATGCTGCTCATCGTGATTACACGGATGCCGGCAAGCCTGACAGCGAGCTTGAGAAAAACACTTGGGCGCTTCAGGGTTCTGAGATTATGCTGGGCGACGAGAATCACCGTGCGGACGCTAAGGGCACCATCGAGATCGAGAACGGCTGGCATGCCACGTTCAAGGTACTAGAGTCTAATCTGCCGGTCAAAGAGCTTGGCAATAGACTACGCACATGGGCGAGAGGAAACGGCTATGAGTTCAAGCAACTACAAGATGCATTCGGAAACGTTATTCCATGGGGGAAGAAGTCTTCGGTCCCAGGCATTGGTGAGCAAAACCCTGGTCTCATGGACTGGCGATCCCGTGGCAATGAGGGCGGCTGGTCAGATGATGCATTTCAGCGACCAGACTCTAACGTGTTTTCGCCCGCATCTGACCGAGTGTGTAAGGATTGTGGTCAGTCCTTTAGTGATGAGCGAGATTGGTTTGTCCATAGGCTATACGGACATGGAGCCCCCGCCACTCCGGTAGTGGACCTAGACCAGGTGCTGCCGGCGAACTATAACGAGGGCGGCCGAATGGGAGAGCCGGGGATCACCACTGGTTCTTTTGATATGTTTGCCACCCTCGGCGGCACGTCTACCCTTGATACACATACAATTGGCGCCTTTGATCCTCACCCAGGCGGCGACAAGGAATTATGGAACAAGTTTCTTGTGGAAGGGGAAGGGACCAGTTTAGACGAATACCAAGAATTCTTGACACAACAAGGGCGTCCTACGATGGTCGGCATTGGTGGTCAGCCCTATCCACTAAGTCCTGATAAGCATGGTGTGGCCCTGTATGAAAAGCGTACCGGTGTGCCGGCTGGAGCAATTGACTATACCATTGAACATAACGCCGATTACTTAGGTGGATATGATGGACGGGAAAGCCTTCATCCGGATTACACTGGTCCAATTGGAATCGCAGGCGAGATGTATGTTGCGCCCGACATGAGAAACAGTGATGCAGCGGCGCGAATTTTCCGCGAAGTCATTCAGAGACATCCAGGTGTCCCTTTTCTTTCACAATTCGTGAACCCGAAAATTCGGAGAGTGGTGGAGCGTTACAATCGTTCGATCACCGGCGCCCCGCCCGCGGCGGTAGACCCTGCCATTCACCATTACTGGGAAGACCTTTCCGATAAAGCGTATGAAGTGGTGGAACAAAACAAGGGTAGAATCTATCAGAAGCTTCAACAGCTTGGATCGTGGGGGGCTCAGAGTTGTGGTAATGCGTGTGATCTCTGGCAAGAGGCTTTTGTTCGTGCCGGCGTTTCTGTCCAACAAGTTGACGGAAATTATCATAATCAGAACGCGCAAGAAGCAGGACTAGTCTCTTATTCGACTTCTAGCGATCATGTGTGGCTGCTAGTCGATGGTGAGATATTCGATCCTACCGCTGGGCAATTCGGCCAGAACATCGCTCCGCATCATTATCGCACCAGCGTTAGCGACATCATCCCCGGCCCTATTTCGTGGCTCTACGACATCAAGGGCGACAAGATCATTGTAGGACAACCTGGCGCCGCCCCCGAGGAGATTCGGACTCCGGACTATAACCCGATGGGTGTGGTTGAAGGAGTCTATACTCCTAAGGGGGAAATGCAGCTTGTAGAAACCACGAATATGCCGATCACTGTGAAGCATCTGATTCGGCTCTGGTATTATATGCATCCCGAGTTAGAGGTCAAGCGGGTCGTGCTACACTATAAGGATTTGGACGGCTCGCAGAAGACTCGGCGGCTCGCGAAGGAGAATATCCACATGCAGATGAATAGCGTACTGGCGACAGACCCCGCGGCTATGACCGCGGCTCATGCCCTGATGCCCCATGGCAACGTTTATGTCGTCGGTGGCGCGGTTAGGGACATGGCGCTGGGTCAGACCCCTAAGGATGTTGACCTCATGGCGGGTGGAATCCACCCTGAGAAGCTAGAAAATATTCTAGGTAGCCTTCCGGGTAGGGTTGATTTTACGGGCAAGGCATTCGGCGTTTATCGTTACCGCACGCCTGAGGGGCACGACGTGGAGGTTGCCCTACCTAGGGGAGAGACCAGCACGGGCGAGGGGCACAAGGACTTCGAAGTCAAGACGGATTATCGACTGCCTGTTGAGGCCGACATGGATAGGCGTGACTTCACTGGCAATGCCATGGCTTACGACTTGAAGCAGCAGCGCCTCATTGATCCTCACGGCGGCTGGGATGACCTACAGAATAGGCGACTCCGAGTCGTCAATCAGCACGCCTTCAGGGACGATCCCCTTCGTATTCTTCGAGGACTCGCTAGCGTTAGTCGCCATGGTCTAGTGCCCGATGAGCATACCCGCAACGAAATGCGGCTGAACGCTCCGAACCTCAAGCATCTTCCCAACGAGAGAGTGCAAGCTGAGCTAGACAAGCTCATGGGTGGCAACAACCCTGCCGGCGCGCTCAGACTAGCGCATGAAGCTGGCGTGCTAGAACATGTTCTCCCCGAGGTCGCGGCTCAGCATGGCTTCGATCAGCGAAACAGGCATCATGATCGTGAATTGTTCGATCATACCATGGAAGTAGTCGAACATATGGGTAAGCTCACCGACGATAAGGACTTGCGCTACACAGCGCTGCTGCATGACATTGGCAAGCCCAAGAGCCAGTGGATAAACCCAGAAGGGTTCGCCCACTACTATCGCGGCCCGAATGGAGAAGGTGACAATCACGAAGAGCTAGGGGCCAACATGAGTGAAGAGGCCATGCGGCGACTCAAGTTCCCCAAAGCTCGCATTGACAGAGTCAAGCACCTGGTGCATCACCACATGTTTCCCGAGTTCATCACCGAGACTGGCGCTCGCAAGTTTATGAATCGTGTTGGGCCTGAACATGCGGACGACTTGATGCATATGCGCGCCGCTGATCTCGTAGGAAAAAGCAGAGGTCAGCAGGGCGTTGAGAATATGCGTAACCTTATGGAGGGTGTGAGAGCCAAGGGCGAAGCGACGACACAAGGCAACCTGACAATTAGCGGCGATGACTTGATCTCCATGGGGATGCCGCCAGGGCCGCAGATGGGCACGTTGCTCAGATACCTCACTGACTTGGTGATCGAGAATCCCGCTCTCAATGATCCTGAGAAGTTGCGGCAGATCGTCCAGGAGCACATAACATGAAGACAAGCGCTCTTGATCCAAAAGACCTAAAGGATTACATTAGAGTCCATGGACCATATATGTATCACAGCACAGAGTATCCGGCCGTTCCACATATCCTAAACGATGGTCTCATCCCTTGGGAAAAAGTTGGGTCTCTTTACCAGGGACAAAGGAATGAGCCTCGGCCCAATCACTCATATATAGCTAATAAAGCTTACGTTAGACAGTATGGTCCTCCCATATTAAGAGTAGATTTACGTAAACTTGATTCTGATAGGCTGAATCCTGACGAAGATCATTTTGATTCGAATGGAATGATGTCTTCTTGGGACAGGAACGAGATTGAAGGACATCTTAGCAGACACGAGATTCCTGACCCGCCTCCTATAAGTTATGATTGGGAAGAAGATGAGCATGACACGTTGGGTGAATGGGCTGCTGACCATCTTCATCATCCTGAACTGACGAGACATTCGATGAATAGAGGATCGTTGGCTGTACAAAGTGGTGTTCCGCCAGAAGCGATCGAAATTAATCCAGAGTGGTTGAAAAGAGCAGATGAACTCATTCCTCGTGATCCTATTGGCGATAGCGGAATTCGCCAATGGCATAGCGATATGTTTGGTGAAGAGAGCACGGATCATAGTTTGTCCACTGAGTGGTTTGCTAACAAGTTCAAGGAGCACTACGCTCCGAAACCGGTAAAGAGGGTAGACCCGAACCAAATGCAGATGGCATTCTCTAAGCAAGCGGCCAAGCCCGGAAACAAGTTTCACACGACTCTAGAACAACATTTAGTGTTGAAAGGGCATGCGAAAAAGAAAAAGTCGAATATTCTCGACCCGATTCAACAATCATTAGACCCAGACGTTTTTGACAGACCAAGCAAAGACAACACTAAACTAAAGCCGAGGATTAACAAATGGGTGACGAAGCACATCTACAATCTTCTCAAGTATCATGGGTGGAGAGACCCCCAGAAGTTCTTTCATTTAGTTCTGACAGGCTCATTGACCAGCTACCAGTGGTCAGAGAGATCAGACTTCGACGTGAGCCTGTTCCCGGACTACATGCGTCTACCGGAAGTGGTCCGCGCGGACCTAATTTCCCTGATGATTACCCACTTGGATGGTATGAAAGTGCCTGGAACGTCCCATGTGCTACAGTGTTACGTAGTCCCGCACGACGTAACTCCTGACGACTTATACAAAGCAGGGATGAGATCAGCATGGGACCTAGATACTTCAGCGTGGATAGTGCCGCCGGAAAGGGATCGAGTGCATGATCTCTATGATGATTTCCCCGCTCTGATTACGATAGCGAAGCTGGCGGAAGACAAGATGCGGCTGCTACTCAAGTATGATCCAGCTTCTGCCAAAGAATACTACGAAGACATCCACAAGCGGCGGCAGAGAGACATGAAGGCCGGCAGTGGAGATTTCACAGAGAGTAATGTGATCTGGAAATGGTTAGAAAACAATGACGCAGTTCCGACTATCAAAGTATAATCATATCCGTGAGGCGATGGCCGAACGGAGTGGTGATCCTAAGATTGATGCTGTCATTGAATCCTTCATTCGCGATAATCCTGATGTAACTAATTGCGGGATGCCATTAGAATACATGAAGCACGAAGACGGAAAGGAAATTCAGGATTCACAGGGGCGTTGCGGTGCGCTATCTGAGGAACTTTACGTATATGCTGAATCCAAGGGGTTGAGTGGCTGGTTGGCAGATTCAGACTCTTATGAGACATTTGGATATGCGGATCGTTCCGAAATTGGTAACGAATATGACGACACACACCAAGTTGTTATGTTTCAAGGTGAAGACGGTCATGAATATATGGTAGATTTTGCAGCCTCACAGTATGGTTACAAAGAGTGGCCCATGGTGCAGCGTGTAAAGGATTATCATGGCTGGGAATCTCGTCCTGAATCGTCACCGCCATGGCCCGAATGGCAGCGCACTTGGTCGCGAACGGCGGCATGGCCCGATGTCGAGGCCAAAGCGAAGCGGCTCGTGCAAGGCGGCGGCGTGATCCTGCATAGAAACGGCTATAACAATATCGTTGGCACAGTAAAGGGAGATCATGGAATCTACGAAGTCGAAATTGGAAGAGATGATCCCGCAAGTAGGGCAATCAGTTTATGGTCGTGCACATGTCCGTGGGATCAATATGCGTGGGGTAGATGTGTAGTGCCAGGAACACCCGTCACTCTATCAGATGGTAGTCTTAAGAAAATTGAAAATATAACTATAGATGATAGAGTGATAGATTCATTTGGAAGTATTCAGAGCGTTATAGGGCTTTACTCGGAATCGTTCGTTGGAAACATAGTGCGGTTACAGATCACCAAGAACGTCTTCATTGACGTTAAAGACACACATCCTATTCTGATAGTTCGAGGAGACGACGTGCGTTGCCGAAACAAGAATGGAACCATTCTAAAGAAAGGCGGTCGCAATCGAGTCGATTTTGGCTTCTGCTCTTCTACGTGTGGCTGTAGAAACCCACGAGCTATATCGGTTGTTTCCGAATATGTACTTGCAAAGAATGTACGAGCAGATGACTATTTAGTGCGGCCGATTGATCTTTCTGTGGAAGATATTGGAGTTATTGATTGGAGGGCATGCATTAGTACGCCGTTTGAGATTGTTGATGATAACATTTCTCCCGTGACTCATGATGTGTTGACTCGATGGGGAACTACTGTAACTAGACGATCAAAGCGCGTATTTCCTCGTGTAACTCTGAAAGTGGCTGAATTCTTTAAGTTGAGCGGTTACTTCATTGCAGAAGGTTGCATTGTTTCAAATAAGAGCGTAAAGTGGTCATTTAACGAAAACGAGATAGACTATCACAACGAGATTGCTAAGCTTGTTCATGAAATTTGGGGAATGACCGTTAAATATGAAACTGGTCCCGGCTCGAAGAACATTGTTTTGAGTCATCGCGATCTTGCTAATGCATTTGAAAATCTTTTTGGGAAAACGGTTATGCATAAGAGGATTCCAGAATGGATGATGAGAGCGCAGTCCGAAGTGCAGCAACTGCTGATCGACGGATGGCTAAACGGTGATGGACATATTCGTAAGACAGATGGCCGACATCAGATAGTAACAGTGAATCCGACTCTGGCTTCACAGTGTGAAATTCTTCTAAGAAGATTAGGTCATAATCCATACGTGACAATTGAAGAAGCTAAAAAGCCTAATGAGAGAAATAAGTATTTGATTGCTTGGTATTCTGTACCAGTTCATAAGGGCGGACGCAGATTCATTGAAGACAACGTTCAATATGTTAGAATCAAGCAGATTGAAAGCATGCCATATGAAGGTGTTCTTCATGATCTTACAGTCGATAATACAGAAAGTTATCTTGCTAATGGGTTTTCAGTACACAATACAAGACAGTGGAAGAAATATGAGGGACGAGTCTGTTCTCATGCTCTCGCTACGTATTGGAAGTCTCTTACGACGCCAATTGATGAGCCCCCACCACCTGGACAAACGCAAGCTCCTGGAGAGGCATACCCGATAGTCCAGAAGCCCGAGCAGATGGCACTTGACCTCGACCAGGCACAGGAGATTGCACCTTCTGAGGCATTTCCTACCGAAACGCCCTCTGAAGAGCAATTTGAAGAGTTCGAAGGACTCGAAGAGCCCGCTCCGACCACGATGCAGGATCATACGATCCCGAACCAGCCGGCCGTGCCCATTCAGGATAAGAACAAGCAGCAAGGTCCCAACCCTTATATCAACAATCCGATGTTTACGCCGGTCGATCCGAGGCAGCAGCAGTTACGGCTCTTCAACTTCCCTGGTACACTTAGCTCGCTGTATCCACACCTAGCGAGGATAGATCACATTCCTATTGTAGCCGCAGCTTCCGATCTGCCAGCGATCTTGGAGATGATTGGCCGAGGAGAGACCCCGACTGGAATCACCAGGGAGCCCATCTGGGGTGAGTATTCCGGCGGGAAAATTCCAGTGCCGGGCGCAACCCCAAATGATTTTTATCCTCATTCTGATGGCAGCGCAACGCCCCTCTATCACCTTCAGGACTTGGGATGGGACCCTGATCGCGGCGAGCAAACATGGCCGGCTCGACATGGACCTGAGGAGCGTGGTAGAATGGGAGAGATTCCGCTGGGCGCTCGTGTGGAGATATGGGGCGCTGATCCCGCCACGGGCTGGCTCACAATCGCCTTTTCCACGAATTTCGGTAAACTTCAGCATCATCTCATCAGGGCTTTCACTGATGCCGACACTGTAAAGCTGATCGGCAATCAACGCATGACGCCGTTTGTCCGCCGCCAGGGTCCTGTGGTATAATGATGCCATGGATCAAACCGTATTTGTCTTCCGAGACGGCAGAGCCGACCCTCGCCTCGTCGTAGATTCCGTAGACGACGCGCTTTGGCATGTCCGCATGGCAGAGCGTCTCACCGATCTCGATGTGGAAGAACTCTCCATCGTCGTGTTCGATGATGAAACAGGCGACCCCTTGTATCGTTTACCGATCTGCTCATTGAACGCGGGTGAAGTATACGATCTGAATGAGTTTCGCAGGCGTCGATTGGAGGACTATGGCGACCCCGAAGATAATTAAGCTTAAAGACGACTATGACGGAACAGAAATTCAGGTCGTATTCCATCGTCGGCCACGCCGAGAGCTTACAATTATGGGTTGGTATAATCATGGTCAAGACGCGCTTCGACCACAAGCCATGTCTCTACGCGAATTCTTAGATCGTTTAGGTATCACTGAGGAGGACGTACGTGAGGCAATATAGAGCACGCATCCAAGCTATGTTTGAGCCCGAGCAAACGCAAGAGCTAGCTGTTGCTCTTTTTCAGGAGATCGCAGCCGACGAATGGGTGGAGTCGCCTGTTGGTTATAAGGTCAATGAATATAACGAAGTCTACGTCGAATTTGACATCGTTCTGGACGAGGGGGAAGCTGACTCTCCGGCGCTCATGATGGATAACGCTTGGTGTCTAGCTTCGAATATCTACACGAATGCCACTTGGTCACTGCATGTCATTCCGAAGTCTATGGGGCTTGTGCTTACCGAAATTCCTGATCCTATAATTGAAGGAGCTACAAATACAGGTAGATGAGGTCATGCGCGCTAGTAGTTAAAGAGGAGGCATTATGACATCTATCCACGAAGAGTTAAAAGCGAAAGCAGAGCGAGCAGCGGCATGGGGGGAATTTAACCCTAGCCCTTATGCTGCGCCGCAGCCTGGCGCGACTCCTATGAGCCCCACTAGCCCTGGAAGCTCTATGGACAATAGGTTCGTTGATCTTGACGCAGCCATGGAGGAATTAAAGGCGGCAAGAGCGAGCGGCGATGATATGAAGATCAGAGACGCATTGGAGAAGCTAAAGGGCTCGCAGGCCCTTATACAAGAACAAGGAGTTTAGTTGAATCTGAACACACATCTAGGGTTGGCAGTCAAGAAAATTAATGGTGATTGGTATGTGGGCGAGTACCTACCAAAGGGCGGCGACTTGTTGAGGCTCGATGGTCAGCCTATCGCAAAGTTGATTCTGCATCTAGAGCCGCATGAAGACTCTGCTACGGGAGAGCCTACTGGCACTTATGGCATCGTGTTCTGTGTCAAGGCGGTGTCTAACGATCCGCTTGCTATTTCGGAAGCGGCTAAATTCTATCTTCAAGAGATTCAGACCCTTTACCAACACTAGCCCAGGGAGAACAACTCGTGCTGTATGATGAAGTGCCTGAATCTGACCCGGACGTAGAATACTATGGCCTTGATGTGCTGGCGGCAGATCACGAGACACACTGGTGTAGTCGTGAACAGAGGCGCTGCACCATTGCAGATTGCAACTATTGCGAGGAGATGGATGAATAGGTTAGCGCTCAGCGTAGAAGATCGACTCAAAGACCTCGAAGATGCCATGCTCCTAGTCCTGATAAGTACGCGAGCTTATGAGCCGCAGATCGTTGATGTTGTCCACCATGGCGAGGGCAACTGGCTGGTGAGACAAGCCTCCTTAGAACAAGTCACTGCTATGCGTGACGCTAAGAGACTTATCATTGCAGTGGCTGAGAAGAAGGTCACTGACCTCAAGGACGAAGAGGTGCTTCTCAGTCATCGTATTAATGAGATTGGATTTGACTTAATATAAATGTTTGAAGACATGGAAGAGCTAGAAGAAGAAGGATGGTTCAAAGGCGACGACGCCCTGGGACGGGAGGTTTACTGCTTCCGCGCAAAGCATCAGATGAAAGAATTGACCCTAGTCTTTATCGCTGACCTCAAGCCGATAGAGTTCGAAGACTACGAAGCCCTGATCCGCCTGTTTATGGTTGTGCCTAATGAATCTGTGCTCATGGCACCGCCCTTATCTCGACTGTTCCCTAACCTCGACGCGGCTATGAAGGGCGTCGAGGAAGAGTTCGCAAAGCGAAAGAGTTCTCCTCAGTAGGTAAAGATGGCCAAGCGAATAGAGACACGTAACGAGATGCTGCGAGGATACCGAAAGGCTACACCGCCGGCTGGAGATGCGATAGGCTTCGCGGCGGACTATGATAGTCCCCAAATGGGGCTATCCCCCGAGGACCAACGCCTAACTCAGAGCAAGCTCTACACGCGCGGATACGATTGGGAAACGATCCCCGAAAATATCCAGAAGCTCCATGCCCTCCAGAATTATTCGCTCCAGCATCCTGTGCGCTTACATACTCTCGGTGGCGCGGATGAATCAGACTTCGAGAATGTCCAGGATTCAATCGAGAATTGGGATCAGCATTGGGACGCTCAGCCCGCCGGTTGGCATGGCGTTAGGGCTTCTCCCTATACACATCACTCAATCAATCTCCATCCGATGGGCTCGGCTTCCGAGACTAATAATACTCTCTGGCATGAATTGCAGCACGCATATCAATCAGAAGAAGGGCGCTTCAATCACGATATTCAGAACCAGAGAGAGATCGACGACCCTGAATATATGACCCAGCCACATGAGGTGGACGCCGAAGAGATGTCTAACCATATGCGAAGATATCCATTGATCCGCAGAGTAGAGCCTCGACTCAATCCATACTGGTTCGGCAACGAATTCCATAGCTCATACGGTGATTGGGATGATGAGTCAAAAACTTTCAAGGCGTCCACTGACCTCATGCACCATGCTGTTGAGAGATGGCGTGAAGATCGTACCTTCTAATCCTGCTATAATAGGAGGAGAGAGTGCCAAGCTATAGAGGACATCACGTCAACGTGGAAAGCTATCTTGTCTCAACGCTTTTGAATGACGTGTTCGCGCACGGATTTACTGTTACTTTCGATGCAAATGCTGAAGATGCGGTGCGTATTATCATCTATGATTCTCAGAACATGGAGTATATCTGGGACAATGATGAGAATGGAATGCGTGGCAAAGAGTTAGCTGAACAGTTACGCGACGCGATCAGTGTCGTGCGTAGCCATCAATAGGAGGGATTTATGAACTTATGGGGATGGAACAGAAAGAAATCTGAGCCCGTCGAGGCTCCAGAAGGTTTTGAAAAAATTCGATTGAGAGATGTAAAGCCGGATATGCTCATTACTAATGTTGTGGGCGGCGATCTACTCAGGGTTATTAGTGTTTCATTCTCGGACTATAATCATGCAGTTAACATCCGCGGCGTGTTGCCCTTCTTAGTTTCTTGGCCAATGGGAAGGTTCGGTTCGACGTGTGATTACAACGGTCGATTTGACGGAGATGGGGCATATGATATGATCCTTTATCGCAAGGTCGAAGGTTAGAAGTATGAATCACAGCCCCTGTCAGGTATGCTATGAGCATCCGCCTATCTATGTTCATTATCAGGAAGTTTACTTAGTGGAAGACGAAAGTGATGTCATTTTCCGCTTTGAGACGCCCATGTGTCGGGCCTGCACCGAGACTAAGTTCTCAACGGCAGTCGAAATGGGCTACATGTCTTGGATAACGACGTAACCCCTGAGGAGGATAATGAAGCTATTTAATGATCTAGCCATGGAGGACTTGGCGATCCTCACTGCTGCCATGGAAGATATGCAGATGGCAACGCCAGGGGCCGGCAAACCTCGAACCTTCAACGAACACAAGGTGCTGGGCCTGCGTGTCGCGCTGCAACAAGAACTAGCTCACCGTGTAGCTTGGCACCACACCAAGTACACACTGACTCTTAACATTTTTGAGTTGGCGCAGCTTGCTATGTACTTGCTCTTTGCCCTTGATACGGCGGAAGCATGGGTCGGTGAAGACGATGAGAAGAATACCGCAATTCAGGCGCTATCTGAATTGCGAGAGAAAGTTCAGTCAATCATGCCACCGGAGGCGGCAGATGTCGACCCCTTTGGGCAAAATTCTTAGCGGCATCGGGACGTACATCATTTTCATTGAGGATGATGAACCGCGCGTTGTGGTAAACTATGCTGAATATGTGGCCGCTCTTGAAAAGGCTGACAGGTGGGACAACGCGGTAGAACAAATCAGAAACGCTTTCGAACCACAGGAGGGTCCACTTCGACCAGATGGATACGAAGATGAATACGACTTTTAGCTACGAAGAACCCAAGTTACTGCTCGAAATGCTTGATCCCGAGCCGACAAACTCTTATGGCCTTTCAGAGCCGGATCAACGCTGCTTGCGTCGCATCCTTCGAAAGCTAGAAAGGATTGTCGATAATGACTATCTCGACTGAGTTCAATAGATACGAGTGGTCCAAGGAATATGACTGGTCCAAGTATATATGCGCGAAGAAGCCGGCTAAGAAGTTTAAGAATGTAGAAGAAATGCTGCGATGCATGGAGACGATGGATGAAGATTAACGCTGATCCTCCTAGAGGGTCTGAAGAGATCAGCCAAGTTTTTTCCGAGGCGTATATTCAATTCCAAATGGGCATGACTCCGCAACAGCTAGAGAGATTCATCTATAGAGGCTGGGTTGAAGGTTGTCTTTCAGGGCACCGCATAGCGGCTAAAGAAATACTAATACGTTATGGACCAGCGATGATTGAAGTGATGTGTGATGAGAAGGAGCGGTAGAGTCCTAAGCTTATTCGACAGACTGGTCGAGAAGAGTCGAAGTTCAACTCCTGACGTTCGCGCCTACATCTTGGTAGGCGGACCGATCATGGTCCAAAATCAATATGTAGACTTGCGGGTCACCACCCTGCCTTGGGCGGCTAGAAAATATAAAGACTGGCCCAAGTATCTATTTATCTGGAGGTCGGGGGCTTGTGACGAGTATGGAGTCACCATGAGCTTTGTCACGGATAGTATCATTTATGATTCGCAGCTAGGAGAAAGATTCGACTTTGAGCGTCTCTCGTGGGATCGCAATAGAATTGTATATAGTTTTGTTCACCCTGATTACAACAACATGGCTGAGTTAGTGAAGAGAATGGATAGATGTGACCCGCCCCCTGCATCATGCTATAATATTTCTATCAATCCGAGAAGGGAATCAAATGCATGACGCCCCCGACGCCGCCCGCGCCGCGCTCAACGCCACCTGCACCGGCCGCATCGTGATCACCGACGAGGATCACCGAACCTCCTTAGAAGCTTTCTGCGAGGGTTCCCTCGTCGCCGTGCCGCGGTGGGCAGCCGAATTGGCCTACGAGGCCACCCGATGGGACTCGCACCACCCGACGTCGGAGCCGGCCGCGCCGCCGACGCACTCCGCGCCGCCCTCGCCACTAAGGAGCCGAACGATGCCTAGCGTCCCCGCCAAGCCAACCACGGTAACGATCACCGCCGCCCAGGCACGCACCGCACTCATCGCACTAGCAGCCACCGGACACGACGCGAACGCCGACTATTACGGAGAGACTGACGCCGTATACGTGAACTCGCCCGCCTGCCTCCCATGCACCCTGAGCCGCTACCTTCGCCGACACCTCCTATGCAACGAGTGCACTGACACCGCCAAGGAGACCACCAGTGATGCTTGACGTTCCCGCCGCCGCGAAAGCCATCATCGCCACGCTCAACACCGACAGCGCAATGGTCTACCACACCGCGTCCATCCACCGCGCCACGCTCCAGGCCCTCGCAGACGGCTCCCTCGTCGCAGTGCCGCGCGGCGACCTGGAACGCCTGACGCGGATAGCCGACATCACCGAGGAGCTACTTGCGGACGCCGACGCACTCCGCGCCGCCCTCGCCACCAAGGAGCCGACCAGTGAAGCGTGACGTCCCCGCCGCCGCCCGCGCCATCCTCGCCGCACACGAGACCGGCGACCCCGGCGAGCTTTACAACGTAACAGCCGACCACATGGCCGTCATCGACGCCCTCGCGGACGGCTTCCTCGTCGCCGTCGACCCGCGTCTTCTCCACTTCGTATTGGCCCTGCTCGATGACTCCTATTCCGACTTCAACACGGGCGACCAGGATACGGTCGACGACCTCCGCGACATCCTGCGCCGCCAAGGATCGCATGGGCGATCCTGGAACGCGAGGCGTATATTCAATTCCAAATGGGCATGACTGGTCCGGCGACGGAGGCGTAGCCTCAGCCGAAGACTGGAACGGCCCAGCCGGAACCTTCACCACGTATCAGATGCAATGAACACCCTCACGGAGCGCTCGCTCGACGTCCTCGCCCGAGCGTCGACCTGACGGCGCTATTCGCCTATACCAACCCCACCATGCCAACTGCACACGCTGTCGAAAGTGGGTACTGCTTGACCCGTCCGTGCGCCGAACCGGAACGTCGCGTTAGTCTCGTGATTTCTCGTTTGTTACACCGCTTCCGGCATCGCATCCGCATCCGCATCCGCCAAGATAATCATTCCGTGTGGGCCGAGTGTTCTTGTGGATGGATTGGCCACCCACACTTCTGCGGCTCGTGGAGCGCCTATCAGGATGTCGACCTGCACCGAAATTCAAGGAGAAAAGCATGACTTATAGTCTCAACGAGATGCAAGAACTAGAGAATTTCTTGTTCAGCATCGTCCAGCTAGAGGATTTCTCCTTCTTCGTCATAGACGACATGAGAAGTAGAGCACCCCATTGGGTGGTTCAACTAGAGAGCCAGCTAAAGCTCGCTCGTTATGATGCGGAAGACTGGTTCAGGGAGTCTAAGTCATGATTCTTCACACTGAACTCACTCCAGTCGAGCTAGAGCGCATCCTGTATCCGCATGGATACAAGGTCGAATTCATTAAAGCGAATGAGTATCGTATGATCACGACCAGACCAGGCAAAGCCAGCATTGAAAAGTGGATTGAAGAGCTTAGAGCCAAGGGCTACGATAAGGCTTTGCGAAGAGTCCGAGGAGAGGAAGAACTATAGTGGATCAAATCCGACCGCGACTAAAAATTGATGTCCACAAGCCTGAATGGCTTTGGCTACTCAAGAATAAACAAATCCTTGATGTGACCATTCACGAAGACTGCGTTGAGATTGAGCTTGTAGACGATATGGCTCTTTTCTTGTATCTCAGTGACGATGAGTCTATTCTGAATATAAGGAGCATAGATGACTGAGAAAGAAGATATGGATAGGCGCGAGCTTGACTTCATCCATGAAGGCATGGTGATGAATCGTGGATGATCGGCAAGTTCCTCGGCATCGACCCCAAAGATCTATCGAATGAGAGCGAACGCATGTACCAGGAGCTAAGGAGCGGCAAATGCCTAAATACGAAGGATGAAATACGTGGATCGTGAAGAGCAGGTGCTTCTTATTTTATCTGAACAGGTCTTGGCCCTCAAGAGCGAAAGAGCGGCCAAGAGGTTCACAAAAAATGAACTCAGCATAATCCTCGAAGGGATTTATGAACTCCGAGGAATGACCACCCACATCCGCGGCGTAGACCTTCTAGAGCTTAGCGATAAGGTCTTCCGCATAATGGAGGCGGCAAATGACTAAAGACGACATCAAAGAAGCCCGGATATACGTAGACGACCAAGGAGTCCTAGCAGACATCTGGCTCTCTGATGGCGGTGTTCTGACCCTCTCGGGCAAGTGGAAGACCGAGCGTCGCTCATGGGCCATGGTCGAAAAGATCAAGGTTTGGCAGACCAAGGAGGAAGTATGATCTCTAGAGAAGATTGGCTAAAGGTGACAAATGAGATCGAGGAAAGCGAGGCAATTGATTATCTCAACCGGAAAGTGGAGTACCTTGAAGAGATGGTTGAAAACCTTTCGAGTCGACAGGACGAGCAGGACTCTCGCGTTCAGAAGCTAGACCTATACATAAAAGGTCTGTCGAATATTTAGTTTCTGAGTACCGTCCGCCAAGAGGCAGCAGGCGAAGGTTGAATAGAGCACGAAAAGACTGATATGATACGGACGTTTGATCTTTTTTTTTGAAGGGACTTGAATCGAATGACAAGAAAGCCTAACCGCAAGCAGCCAAAAGTGGTGGAAAGAAGCCGCTTAGAAGCGGCAGACGACTTCTGCTGGCTCTTCATTATTGCTTTGCATCTCGGAGCTTTTGAATGTGTAGACAAGGATTGGCGGAAGTATCTCGGAGACGAGTTCATGAAGTGGGCAGAGCTAGCCCGCCGCGCATCCCAGCGTCGCGACGCGCTAGCCGAGTTGACACGCCTGAGCGAGGAGATTCCCGGCGGCTATCGCTGAGAACTCCTTCTATCTGGTGGGCCGGATATTCCGCAAACACCGGCCGCTCTGCATGCTCGTGTGGGGAGCGCTAGAGACCAGTGGCCGTGTGCCCGTGCTCTACGCTACATGCCGGTGTGGACAGTGGAGAGCCTCCAGCGGCGGCAACATTGGTAATGATTATGGCCGGCTACGCCGAGATGTTGAAGAGGCTTTTTATACTGACCATCTTAGATGCAATAAGGAGAGTAAAGATGGTAGTGGATAAGGCGCGGCAATGAAGTTCCAAATAAGAGTTTGGAACACCGATGATCCACATAAGCCCTGGCGTTTCGAGGTACATCGCGTCGAAGGAAGATGGCCCGCCAGGAGGGTCTATGATCTCGTAGGCACAGGAGGAGCAGTAAGCGAATGGCAAGCGGGAAAAACGGCGGCAAAACTAGCCGAGAAGGTGAAGCAAAACCTCACCCCGCCCAAGAACAAGACCTACACGATTCACATTTAGGAGCGGCATGAATTACCAAGAGGAAACCGGAGGAGAGATGAAAGAAATCTATGTAGTGGTAGGCGCTAATGGAATCTGGGAGGCTTATACAGAGTGGTTGGTAGCTGCCTATGAAACCCAAGAGGCGGCAGAACTCCACGTAGAGAACCTCCATCAGAGAATCAAGGACAAGACGTCTCTAGGTGACGCCCGGCATTGGGATAAAAATGCGGCCTTCGCAGACGGCAAACTCGAATATCTAGTCCGCTCTGTACCCCTGCGAGGAACAAAGGCAAGGCCGTTTACCAAACTACTAGAAGTCGAATAAGGGAGTGGCAAACATGAACATTGACCTTACCCCAGAGGAACAGAGGATCATTCGTCTGGCCCTAGCTAACTATTCGGTAGACCTCAAGAAGGATTCGGCAGACTACGACTCTTTCACTATCGCGTGCGACCTCTATGATCGCCTTATGGATATGTGGCGGGAGCAAATCAAAGACCAGGCGGCTGCTTCGCAGGCGGCTCTGACGGACCTTCCTGACGGAGAGGACTAATTAGGTTACTATGGGCCACTTGCCTCTGCATTGCTGTATCTGACCCAAGTTGGTGGAATAAGCAAGCTGCCAGGGTAAAAGTGAGTGGAACCGCATGGTTGCGGGAGAAACGTAATACGAAAATACACCAATATTCCGTTTTCGTCAGAGCCCCCATTTCGACAATTGAGCCCTAGCAAGCTGCAAACAGCACAAGTGGCTCCGTAGCATGCTCAACATCATGCAAGAGCCCTAGAGCCCTGTCATAGAGCCAAAAGCGGTGATCCTTGATCCTAGGTTGACCATAAGCCCATCCGTGTAGCCCATAGAGGCGCCGTAAGACCCCCGTGAAGCCATGCGATCCACGAGGCGGCAGCTACCCTCTAGTACCTCCCCAGCAGACCTATAAAGCCTTCCAGCCTATCTCCTGCCTTGATTATCGGCATCTCCGAAGCCGGAGTCTGCTAAAGCAGCCGAGCGAAGCTCGGAGTCTGCAAGCAGCCGAGCGAAGCTCGGAGTCTGCAAGCAGCCGAGCGAAGCTCGGAGTCTGCAAGCAGCCGAGCGAAGCTCGGAG
>Ga0163150_10001062_pt1 | contig 48701 bp, 47 predicted proteins | sample OliLakLV19P2IB_FD_148628 | JGI IMG/M metagenome (GOLD analysis project Ga0163150, IMG submission 148628) | Freshwater microbial mat bacterial communities from Lake Vanda, McMurdo Dry Valleys, Antarctica - Oligotrophic Lake LV.19.P2.IB | ecosystem: Environmental > Aquatic > Freshwater > Lake >... | reverse complement strand
GTCATGGAGCGTATGCTGGGTCGTGGCGGAATGGAGATAGCTCACCGAACTCGAACTTTCTCACTTTACGAATTTTTGATAAAATAAGTTCGAGCAAAGTGTATAATTACAGCACAAAATAACAGCATTTCTATAATTCGTGTGGCTCCGACTCTCGGCACCCGTTTTTTATTAAATTTGACTTTTTTGTGAGGTGTGATACAATAATCGAAGATGTTTAGTCTGGGTAAGTCCGAGCGTCTGCATGTTGCAGGCAGGATGGACAAGCCCTAAACAAAAGGAGTAGCGATGGCTACCAACAAGAAGAACAGTTCGTCAGATCTGGTGTCTGGTCTCGGTATGGCGATGGCTTTCATTCAGGCCCTGGTGAATGAGATCGTGGCGAGAGGAGGCTTCGAAGAGATGCTCCACATGCTGACCACGGAACACGGCAAGCCTGTCGTGAAGCAGCTGGCGGAGTTCATCATGAAAAGCCCGTGGAGGATTCCGCGGAGTCTCGTCGAACGGCTTGTTGCCGCGGGATCGAGTGACGGCGAAATGTTTGTGGACCGGGATGTCCGTTTCAATTGGAATATCATCGACTTGGAAATGACCTTCAGGATTCCAGTTGTTCATTTCCGCAGCCCTCTACCTGTTCCAGGTTCGATTACGAATCAGTTGGGAGGTAAGATAATTCAGTACCCGGTAGTGGTAGATTGGAACAATGAACAATACATCATTGTTTCCTGTCCGGATGGAAGTCTGGAGCTGGGAGAAATATATGATGGTGGTGAGATGGAGTTCTTGGCACTTGTCCCGACCAAGTACTTCGACCTCGAGCGATAGTTCCTCGACACAAGAAAGATCGCTCGCACAACGCCTCGCGAAGTTCGTCACAAACGAACAACGCGGGGTGTTTTTTTATATAATCCAAGCCCTTCAATTTTTTTGATTTTTGTCGATATTTCTGTTATGGTGGCCCCAGAAATCAGCTCGGTTTTCGGGTTGTATTTGTTCCTTTTCAATCAACACACCACACACGAGGAGAGAAAAATGACCGATCCGAAACTTCATGCAACACCGAGAGAGGGCTCAATGAAAATGAAGGTGATAGTGCACATTCTTCACTACGGCCAACCGCTATGTGGGTTCTCGTCTGATGTGCCGGCCAAGTGGCCTCTCGGACATCGTTGGGTTCCCGTGACAGACAAGAATCGAGCAACCTGTCCATTCTGCAAAACCAAGTCAACCGAAAAGAGGAAAACATGAATCCATTAGAAGTTCTGCAAGCCCTTAACAGGGTCGGAGCAGTTATCACGGACAGTCACGTTGTCTACACAAGAAAGAACGCAACTATGGATTGTCCAAGCGGTTGGTTTCATGGCGATGCATACATTAACAAGGACGGGGTCTATCCGTATACGAGGGTGATCTCTCGTCTGTGTGAAGTGCTCGCTGGCAAGTTCGTGGCCGACAACGTAGAGGTGGTCATTGGGCCGGCAATCGGCGGAGTAGTTCTCTCTCAGTGGGTAGCTCACCATCTTTCTGGGATTCTCGGGTTGGATGTTTTTTCCGTCTTCGCCGAGAAGCAAGTGACCGTCGTCGGTGGCGGCCTTGCGACCGATGAGAAGTTTGTCATCAAGAGAGGTTACGATAAACTCGTGAATGGCAAGCGCGTCTTGGTTGTCGAGGACGTTCTCACTTCCGGCGGCTCGGTCAAGAAGGTCGTGCGGGCTGTTCGCGAATGCGGGGGCCTGGTTGTTGGTGTCGGTGCTCTCTGCAATCGTGGGGGAGTTACCGCACAAACTATCTGGGATGTCCCGAAGCTTGAGACACTCGTGTCTCTCTCGCTTGGCGTGTGGCCTGAAGAGGATTGCCCGCTCTGCAAGAAGGGCGTGCCGATCAATACTGACGTCGGCACGGGACGCGAGTTCCTGGCTCTGAGAGCAGGGAGCAGCGCGAGTTCGTAGTTGTTTCTCGGGGTCGTTACCTTTGGTAGGTAGCGGCCTCTTTTTTGTGTTAAAGTAGTTTAAAATATGCTGATAGCTGTGGATATAAAATAATCAGGTCGTAGCGTAACGGCAACATGTACGCTTCGGGAGCGTGTGACTCTGGGTTCGAATCCCGGCGGCCTGACAAGGACGAAGTGGGTGATCAAAATCACTCACTTAGGGATTTGAAGCCCGATTGAGCTTTTTCTGTAGCGAAGCAAAGAAAAACCAATCGGGGTACTGAACATGTAATGTTCGAATCCCAGTGCCCCGACCGTCTAAATTAAAAAATATGCAAGCAGTAATACTAGCAGGAGGAAAAGGTACCAGAATGGGGGCACTCACTCGGGATATTCCTAAACCTCTTATAAAAGTCGGAGGAAAAAGTCTTTTGGAACATAAAATTGATATCTTACCTTCCGAAATCGATGAAATTATAATTGTCGTAGGACACCTGGGTAATAAAATCAGAGAATATTTTGGCAATTCATATAAGGGTAGAAAAATCACTTTTATTAATCAAGGGAAACCGTTAGGTACGGCTCATGCACTTTTTGAAGCGCGAGCCTCAATCAAAGGTAAGTTTTTAAGTATGATGGGAGACGATATTTATGGTCCCGAGAGTATCCGGAGTGTAATGAAGTATCCATTTGCTATTAGCACCATAGAAAGTCCCGGCTTTGCGGGGATAGGAAAAGTTAAAATTAGTGAGGATGGATATCTAGAAGATATTTTATTTTCAAACAAAGATGCGTCTTGTCTTATAAGAATAGAAAATGGTTTGTACTCACTTATGCCGGACTTATTTAATTTCCCCCTAATTCAGATTCCGGGCAAAGATGAATATGGGTTGCCTCAGACAGTTCTTGCTCAAATCAAAAATGGTACGATTAAATTGAAGACCACCGAAGCTGATTATTGGGTTAAGATCAATTCTCCAGAAGATTTACTGGTGGCGGAAAATATTTTAAGAGAAAAACACGATGAATAATTGGCAAGAATATTTCAAAGGCAAAAAGATAACTTTGCTCGGTTTGGGCCTCTTGGGACGTGGAGTGGGGGATGCCAAATTTTTGGCCGAAGCAGGAGCGCTTGTAACTGTGACCGATCTAAAATCTGTCGAAGAGTTAAAAGAGAGTGTTGCAAATCTTTCTCATTTTCCCAATATCAAATTTCATTTGGGAGGACATAAAATGGAGGACTTTCAAAGTTGCGACATGGTAATAAAAGCGGCGGGCGTGCCACTCAATTCCCCCTTTATTCTCGAGGCTCGTAAAAATAAGATCCCAGTAAAGATGAGCACAGCTTTATTTGCAGAGTTGTGTCCACCTGAGACGGTAATTATTGGCATTACCGGCACACGTGGCAAATCAACGGTGACCGCCATGATTTTTGAAATTTTAAATAAAGCAGGCAAAAATGTTTTCTTGGGCGGGAATGTTAAGGGGGTTTCTACCTTAGCTCATTTAAGTGAGACCAAAAAAGAAGAGGTAGCAGTTTTAGAACTTGATTCTTGGCAGCTTCAAGGTTTTGGCGAAATAAAAAAAAGTCCCCGTATTGCAGTTTTTACAACATTCATGTCTGACCATTTAAATTATTATGGCGGCGACATGGATATTTATTTAGATGACAAAGCTAATATATTTAAATATCAAACAAAGGAAGATCTCTTAATTGTTGGGGACCAGGCGGTAGATATTCTAAGAAAGAAGTATGGTAAATCAATTAATTCTAAAATAATTACTGCATCTCTGAGCGATTTGCCGAATGATTTAAACCTAAAAATTCTTGGAGAACATAATCGCTATAATGCCGCTTGCGCCATGGCAGTTAGCAAAGTTCTCGGCATTGAAGAGAAAATAGTGAAAGAAGCTCTGGAGAATTTTAAAGGAGTGCCCGGGAGACTAGAATTAGTGAGAGAGGTTCATGGCGTCAAAATTTATAACGATACGACAGCTACCACGCCCATAGCTACGATAGTAGCACTTAAAGCTTTAGGAATAAACAGAAATATTGTTCTTATAATGGGCGGGGCAGATAAGGCAATAGATATGAGTGAATTAATTACAGAGATTCCGAAACACTGCAAGGCGCTGATTTTGTTGCCGGGAACGGGAACGGAAAAAATTAAGTTGAAAATTGAAAGTTTAAAGTTTAAAGTTATTGAAGCCCTCAATCTCAAAGAGGGGGTGGAAGAATCAATGCGAAATGCTGAGGAGGGGAATGTGGTATTGTTCAGTCCCGCTTTTGCATCTTTCGGGATGTTCAAAAACGAATTTGATAGGGGGGATCAATTTAATACAATAGTAAGAAATCTTTAAATTATGATATCAGCGCTTGATTTTAAAAAGGTAAATAATATTCATTTTATCGGTATAGGCGGTATTGGTATGTCTGCGGTAGCCCAGCTATTTTTAAGCCAGGATAAAAAGGTCAGTGGTTCTGATACTGGGGCTTCTAAAGTTACCGAACTTTTGGAATCAAAAGGTGCCAAAATTTATTTTACCCAACAAGAAAAAAATATCGATCCAGATGTTGATCTAGTGGTTTACACTATTGCAATAGACGTAGAAAATCCAGAATTAAAAGAAGCTAAGCGGCGAAAAATTCCTATAATCACTTATCCGGAAACTTTAGGACTTATCTCCAAAGATAAATTTACTATTGCCGTTTCTGGAACTCACGGTAAGACGACGACAACCGCCATGATTGCCAAAGTGATGATTGACGCGGGGCTCGATCCGACCGTCATTGCAGGGTCCCTGATGAGCGAATACGGAAGCAATTTTGTGGGAGGCAAAAGCAATTTTTTCTTGGTGGAAGCTTGCGAGTATAAGCGTTCCTTTTTAAATATAAATCCAAATATTTTGGTGATCACAAACATTGATAATGATCATCTCGATTATTATAAAGATCTCGCTGATATTCAAAGTGCTTTTGCCGAGCTTTCAGAGAAACTTAAACCCGCAGATTTTTTGATTTGTAATATGAGCCATTCTAATCTTCGGCCGATTATCGAAGATCCAAAAGTCGAATGCAACATTCTTGATTATCCGAGTTTGGAAGTTGATTTCAATTTAAAAGTGCCTGGAAAACATAATGTTGAGAATGCTAAAGCCTCTCTTTCTATAGCGACTGTTTTAGGAATTAAAGATAAAAAAGCAATTAAATCTTTAGAGGATTTTAGCGGCACTTGGCGTAGACTTGAGGCGCTCGGAAAGACAAAAAATGGAGCTCTTTTATATGATGATTATGGACATCATCCGACAGAAATTAAAGCATCTCTATCCGCACTTCGAGAAAAATTTCCAAAGAAAAAAATTGTCGTCATTTTTCAGCCACACCTTTATAGTCGGACCAAACTTTTACTAAAAGAATTTTCGGAAAGTTTCGGTGGAATGAGTGAAGTTATTATCGCGCCGATTTATGCTGCTCGGGAGATGGATGATAAAAGTATAAGTGCAGAAATTTTAGCAGGAGAAATAAAAAAAGCTGGAGTGTCGGCAAAATCGATAGAAAGTTTTGAAGATATATCAAAATATCTTGTTTCCAACTTTGATTCAGAGCATATAATTGTTACAATGGGCGCTGGGGATATTTATAAAGTAGCAGAAAAAATTAAAGTAGGCTCTAGGAATTAGGCTTTAGGCTCTAGGAAATACAAATGCATCACACTCCTAGTGCCTAGTCCCTAGTGTCCTAGCTCTTAAACAATATGGGAAAAAATAATTTAATTGTAATTTTAGGAGTCCTTGTCGCTTTTCTTCCTTTCTTGGGATTTCCTCAAAAAATTAAAACTGTCATTTTTGTATTTTTTGGCTTACTGATTTCTTTTTTGGCTTATCGTATTGGTCGTAAAATGATGAAGATTGGCGGCAAACAAAATCATTTTTAAGTAATACAACTAGAAAATGGCACGCAGTAGAAAAAAATCTTCTCCGGGTGAGTTAAGTCAAGCCACCTTTTTAAAATCTAAACACTTTTTTCTTGGCGTTTTAATTGTGCTCGTTTTATTCGGCGCATATTTTATCGGCCCGAAGTTTTTTGTGATTGTTTATCAAAATAGTAGTGTGCTTGGAAATGGCTTGAAAGATTCTGTAGGAGCTGAAGTCATAAAACCACAAACTCTCCATTTGCCGACACCAAAACCTCTCTGGGGAATTTACATGACTAGCTGTGTGGCGGGAACCCCAAGTCTCCGAGAGGGTTTAGTTACCTTAATTGAAGAGACAGAAATCAATGCGGTTGTGATAGACGTGAAAGATTATTCTGGCACAATTTCATTTAAGCCGACTGATCCGAATCTCCATCATTTATGGGAAAATGCTCGTTGCGGAGCGCTTGATATGAAAGATTTTATCGAGACTCTCCACTTAAAGGGAATTTATACTATTGCCAGGGTTACTGTTTTTCAAGACCCGCATCTAACAAGTATACGTCCAGACTTAGCTGTTAAAAAGATGAGTGACGGAAGCACCTGGAAAGATTTCAAGGGCCTGTCATTTACCGATCCTGGGGCGAAAGAAGTTTGGGACTATAACATTGCAATAGCTAAAGAATCCTATGACATTGGTTTTGATGAAATAAATTTTGATTATATTCGTTTTCCTTCGGATGGTCCCATGAAGGATATCGATTTTTCTTGGAGTAGGGGAAGGCCTAAGGCAGAGGTGCTCGAAGATTTTTTTGCTTACTTGCATGAAAATTTCAAGGACACCGGTATTGTTACTTCGGCTGATTTGTTTGGAATGACGACAACAAATACGGATGACTTAAATATTGGCCAGGTTTGGGAGCGTGCTTTACCTTATTTTGATTATCTTGCTCCAATGGTTTATCCCTCTCACTACCCGAAAAATTATAATGGCTGGCCGAATCCAAACACGGTGCCATATGAACTTATAAAATTTGTCATGAGTTCTGCTGTAGAGCGAACTATCGCTCCAACTTCGCCCGTTAAGACAAATAACAGTGAAGCACTTTTTAATACTGTTGTAGTTCCACCAAACGCTTCTAATGTGGCGACTACCACCAAACAAATTTTTACTGGAGAATACAAAAAAGAAGTTTTTTCAAAGTATAAGGTTCGTCCTTGGCTTCAAGATTTTAACTATGGGGGAGTGTATGATGCCGCGGCTGTCCGCGCGCAAATCCAAGGGACTTATGATGCAGGCTTGGACAGTTTTATGCTCTGGAGCCCTTCTAATCGATACACCAAAGCTGCCTTACTCCCAGACCCCACAATTTCTCCATAGAAATTTGACTTATATTCCTCGACGTGCTATCATCTTTCAGGAAATTTGTAAATTCAAAGTTGAAAAATAAAAGTTGTGGACAACAAAAGTAGCCATACCTTTTCCAGTTTGTGCTTTAGGTAGAAACTTGGAGAGGTGCGGCTACTTTGTTGTAGTCTCTCACTTACAAAAAAGAACCGAGAGGGAGGGCTTCTCAAATGACAGCAGTGGAGGTCAAAGTGGAAACTCCAAGGCCTAAGCCGTGGAGCTCTGTGTCGATTGGACACAGTACTTACCGTAAAGGCGTCGATTTTGTTTCTGCTCTTCGTGTGAAAGGTTGCATTGTCGATGCTAGGGCGAGAGAGATGCTTCGCAGTTCACAGTTTGTTCCCAGCCTTGCTCCGGCACAGTTGGTGGGCCTAACGAAACTTTTCCTTCGAGACCTTGGTTTCAAGGAAAAGAGGATTGTGGACCTGGGAGAGGTTCTCCTGCGCGCAGAAATGCGTGGCTTGGGATTATGTCCCCACTGTGTGGCTCCGGAGAAATGTTTGCAGAGGAGCAATCTTCTTCCGAAGGGGCAAAAACTTTTTGTAGCAATGAAGCCGATTGAGGTTTCGTCTCTGCCTCTCATATTTGTTCTTTCAGTCGATGACGCAAGACAGTACCGGTTGAGCAGTTGTTCGAGTAGGATTCTCATGCCGGACGACGAACTGCTTTTCGTTCAGCTGTAGGACTCTTGGCGTCACAAACCAACACAACTATGACTATCAACTTTGGACAAGAATCGAGTCTCACTTTGCAGTTCACTGCCGGGTGAGGCTTTTTTTTATTGTCTAGCGGAGTGAGAGAAAAGAAAATAAGCCGTCTACAGGTGTCTATCATTAACGATAGATCTTATTTTCTTTTCCGAGCGAGCGACGACATCAAAGGGTTTATACCCTTTATATTAAAAAAAGCAGGGTCGTCTCAAATTGGAATGATCCTGACAAGTTGGCATACCATTTGTTTCTTGGCCTGGATCCATTCAAAAGCGAATTGGCTGATTTGCACACAGTATGAAAAACTATTGACTTTTTAAACAAATATGTTAGACTCTAACAAGTTTGCATGTTCTTTCAAAACCAAACTACCCCCAACGGTTTACTATGAATACCCCGACACTCCCTGTTAGTTTCGATCTCTCTGTCAACTGCGATCAGGCACTTCAGTCAATGATCAGCGCTTGTCGCTGTGGCTCGGTCGACGAGCGCATCACTAACGAGCAATTTCCGGTGACGAGTACAAGTATGCGCTACGAAGCGCGTCATTTCGTTTTCGATGATCATCTGATGTCTCCATCCTTGGCTGACAATCTGATCCGGTTAGATGACGCAGACAATCCTTGGACGTCAGCGAGGATCGAACATGTGCTGGCTTTCGGTGCAGCCGATCTCGAAGATTCAATGAGTTTTCTGGTTGTGGCTCTTGGCTCTCGGGCGGCGATTGGCAAACGACAATATGAGCGGATGCCGTGCCTGGGCTTGGAAAAGGGAAAGCGTGCACTGGCACTTGGCTGGTGGAACAGTCTTCTCCCATCAGGCGTCCGTTTTCTGGCTGTTCGGCCTCGGTCCAATCGCGTCTCGGTCGTATGAGGATCAGAGCATCGTGATCGGTGCTCATTCTCGCTCATGACCTTCTAGTTGGTAGTTTCGAATACGCACGCACCCTGCGACAGTCTGACTGTTGTAGGGTGTTCTTTTTTATATTTTCTATTTTTAATCCAATTTTTGCGGATTGCATACCCGGAGATCGTAACTCCTGATGTATATTCGGAGTTACGATCTCCGATTTAGATTCATTCCACCATTCCTGGAATCTTAAGTCACCTAATATTCTTATTATTAGCCACCAAATTCTATTGACAAACTACATCAAATTTGCTATCATATTAGTAGTCAGTTCTTTGATACACTAATTTGCTAATTTCGCCCCAGCAGATGCTTGCTCTCTAGAAGTAAAGGGCTATCTCCTGCTGTGGCGACAATTTCGTTACCATTGCATTTTCAAACCAGCTACCCGCAAGGAGTAGCGCAACATAGGAAAATCCTATGAGCATCGCAACACTACCGCAAGGAACTCACACTCTGACCCTCATCGGTCAGCAGGACCCGAGCGCGGAAGATCTTCGGATCCTCCATGACGGGTATCTTACTGACCTCATGCAAGCGATCAAGGCTCGGACAGTTCCGGCTCGTCACGTTTTCCGGAAGTCCCTCGGACTTCCGCCGATCGAACGTCAGACTGTAGCAGTAGACAATCAGTTCGAACCGCTCAATTCCTTCGATGTCATCGTACCGAAAGGCTACAATCACGCCACTTTTCTGGGTACGTTCGGTAAAGAACACCGACAGGAGTTCTGTCGCTACCACGATGCCATCACTGACCGGAACTTCAGCAAGGCGACGAGACCAAGCTCGTCTCTGGCCGGAAGTTCGTGGTGAAGGTCTTCCAGACCAAGGAGACGGTGACGTCGGACGAGTGCCTGGCCTTCCTGTGTAATCAGAAAGCCGTGCTTGTCGGTGCCCAAGGCGCATCTCTTGCTTACGAGCAGGGGAAAGACAAACTGCCGCTCGGTCGGTGGTCGGTCTCCTTCGATGGGAAGGCCGCGCTCTGGAAAAATCCCGTCGGCTCCCACATGGTGCCGAAGGTGTACCGCCGCTCGGACGGGGACTGGAGCTTCGACCTCGACCGCTTCGAGGGTGACTGGGTTGGGAGTTTCTGCCTCCTCTGCTTCTGCGACTTGTAGTCCTTGGGTGCTTAGGCACTCGAAAATGTTCTTGTTTTATTTGTTCCTTTGAGTCCTGCATCTGGGACTCTCTGTTCCCATCTGCCTCCGCCAAGTTTGACTTGAGCGGGGGCTTTTTTATATTTACACTTTTTTGCTATAGATTTAGTAGATTAGAAACATTAGAAGAATTAGGAAATAAACACTAGGATTCTCCCTAACCCATCTAGCTCATCTAATTCCTCCAATTCCTCTAGTCCCTCTAATTTTTATACTTTGATATAATAGAAAGAGCGGGAATAGCGTTTTTAAATATTCCTAACTCCAATGGAAAAAGATAATAAAATAAATTATTTTGCCGAGACTGATTCTAGAGGCCAGAAAGTGCCCTTTGGGATTAAAGAAGAAGACCGCACTCGCCACGTATATGTGATTGGAAAAACCGGCATGGGGAAGTCGACTCTTCTTGAAAACATGGCCATTCAAGACCTCAAGAATGGTCACGGACTTGCTTTCGTTGATCCTCACGGCAAGACTGCCGAAATGCTTCTCGACTATGTGCCAGCCGAGCGTGTTAAGGACGTTGTTTATTTCGCGCCTTTCGACCTTGAACATCCTATTTCTTTCAACATCATGGAAGACATTGGTGCGGACAAACGCCATCTTGTGGTCTCCGGACTTATGTCGACATTCAAAAAGATCTGGCTTGATGCGTGGAGTGCCAGGATGGAATATATTTTGCAAAACACTCTGCTTGCTCTCCTAGAATATCCCGGAGCAACTCTTCTTGGAGTAAACAGGATGCTTTCGGATAAAGACTACCGAAAAAAAGTTGTTGATAATATAAAAGACCCAGCTACTAAATCTTTTTGGGTTGATGAATTTGCAAAATACACTGAACGTTTTGCGGCGGAAGCTGTGCCGGCAATTCAAAATAAAGTTGGTCAGTTTACCTCGAATCCTTTGATCAGAAATGTTATCGGTCAATCGAAATCAAGTTTTGATCTACGTAAAATTTTGGACGATAAAAAAATCCTGATTGTGAATTTGTCGAAGGGCTTGGTGGGAGAAGGAAATGCCTCACTTTTGGGAGGAATGCTTATCACTAAAATTTATCTTGCAGCGATGTCGCGTGCCGATGTCTCTGAAAACAAGATGAAAAAGTTGCCGAACTTTTACCTCTATGTAGATGAGTTTCAATCATTTGCCAACGAATCATTTGCCGATATTCTCTCCGAGGCTAGGAAATATAAACTTAACTTAACTATGGCTCATCAGTATGTGGAACAGATGGAAGAAGAGGTGCAGTCCGCAGTTTTTGGCAACGTCGGAACCATGATTGTATTCCGAGTGGGGCCATTTGATGCTGAAGTTCTCGAAAAAGAGTTTATGCCGACATTTACTTCTGAGGATTTTGTAAATCTCGGCAAGTATCAAATGTATTTGAAACTCATGATTGACGAGGTTGGCTCCCAGCCTTTTTCTGCTGTTGGTATGGCACCGATTGAGAGACCAAAAATAAGTTTTAAGGAACAAATAATCGAAAATTCGAGACGAGTTTATGCTCAACCTAGAAAAGTGATTGAGGAAAATATCGTTGCATGGCATGAGCCCACTAAATCCAGCGCTTCAGGTGGAGCCAAAGTAAAAGCCAAGGAAGAAAGCCGTCCTCGCTCGGAGGAGAGAGGACCTAGAGAGAATGGCAGAGAGAAGGATGAAAATAAGCAAGAATCTGTTTCATCAATTCGCGAACATCCATCCATTTCAAGTTCGCGAACATCCATCCCTGCAGAGAAAGAAAAAGTATCGCAGGGTTCTAAGAGAAATACTCCTCCAAAAAATCAAGACATGCCTCTACCACCTTCAATTGGTGTTGATGAAGATCTCAAAATCTCTGTAGAACGATTAACTCATAAAAATAAAGCTAAACTGGGACCATCAGAAAACAACAGGAAGGGCTTAAAAGAAGTCTTAATGGGTTTGGTCAAGGAAAATAGTTCTATGGAGAAACCTAAACCGGCTCCTAATCCTGGGATCCCAAGGCAAACCCCGACTAATGTTTCCGAAAAAATTAAAGAGAAGGCTGAGCCAAGATTTGAATCCTCTAAAAACCCAAGAGAGGTTCCAGAAAGTGTTTTGAAGAAAATTTTAGACATAGATTAAAACTTCCACTGTTGCTTCATTATGTCTCTCAAACCAGTCAATCCATTTCTTTTTCTAGGTATCTGTTTTTTGACTTTTGTTTCTCTTCCACAGATTTTATTTGCAGAAGTTGTGATAAATGAAATCATGTATGATTTACCTGGTTCTGATGATAAGCGGGAATGGATCGAAATATACAATTCAAACTCTTTGGCAGTAAATTTGGAAGGTTTTAATTTGGAAACTTCTAGCAATCATAGGCCCTTTATTTCTGTTTCTGGGTCTTTCGTTTTGGCACCGGAAGACTGGGCTTTGATAGTTCAAAATTATGACGAATTTAAGAAAGACCATCCAAACTTTTCCGGCACTGTTTTTCAAAGCAGTTTCTCTTTAGGCAATACAACAGGAAAAATAATTTTAAAAATCAAAGATACTGCCGTTGATGAGATGAAATATAATTCATTGTTAGGAGCGAAGGGGGATGGTAACAGTTTACAAAAATTTACAAACGAAATACTCACTTCAAAACCAACACCTGGACAACAAAATCAAGTAAGCAACCAGGCAACCCAACCGACAGGTAAAGATGCCACGGAAGAATCTCCGGAAATCCTCCCGGCTACAAAAGAAGAAATCAGAAAAAATACTGAAATCAAAAAAGAATCAGGCACTAATATAGTCGCCGAGGAGGCCGGAGAGACAGAAAAAGAAGCAACTACTCCTATTGCGGGTAATATTATAGAAGAAAATAATGCCGGAAAGTCACCTTTAGCTAAATGGATCGGTATCCTTTGCGGCTTGTTAGTTGTGTCAATTTTGCCTATAATTTTCTCTTCCGGCCCCAAAAAGATCGATGAAATCAAAATCATTATCGAAGAGGAATAAACGGCCTTAAATATGAATAATCTTGTTGTTAAGAAGAAAAAAATACTTATATTTTCTGTGGCCTACCATCCTTTTATTGGAGGGGCGGAGATTGCTGTCAGAGAAATTACCGATAGAATGCCAAATTATGAATTTCACCTTATTACGGTGAATTTGGATGGGAAACAGAAAAAGCATGAAAGGATCGGTAATGTAGAAGTTTATAGAGTTGGCGAAGGAAAAATAGGGAAGTATCTTTTCCCTCTTAACGCTTTTTTGAAATCTGCCTCTCTTCATAAAAAATTAAAATTTAATGCTGTCTGGTCAATCATGGCTGCTTATGCCGGGCTTGCCTCTTTGTTATTTAAGAAAAGATTTTCGAAAGTTCCACTGATTTTAACTTTGCAGGAAGGGGACTCTCTGGGCCACATTAAAAAGAGAATGTTTTTGCTTTATCCGTTTTTCAAATCGCTTTTTAAGAGAGCAAACTATATTACCGCAATATCAAATTATTTGGCTAATTGGGCAAAAGAAATGGGAGCAAATGGGAAAATTTCGATTATTCCAAATGGCGTAGACACTCAAAAGTTTAAAGTTAAAAGTTTAAAGTTAAAAGTCGAAATACAGAAAGAATTAAATTTAAAATTTGAGCCTTATGATGTTGTATTAATTACTGCCTCGAGGCTGGTTCGGAAAAATGCGGTGGACCAGATTATTGAGTCTCTTAAATTTTTACCACAAAATTTTAAACTTTTTATAGCTGGCATTGGAGAGGAAGAAAAATCGCTCAAAGATCTCTCTAAGATTATTGGTGTAGAAGACAGAGTTATATTTAGGGGTTTTATTGCGCATGATGAATTGTCCTTATATTTAAAATCAAGCGATATCTTTATTCGACCATCACGTTCGGAGGGTTTGGGAAATTCTTTTATTGAAGCCATGGCGGCAGAGGTGCCAGTTATTGCGACTCCTGTCGGCGGTATTCCAGATTTTCTTTTTGATCCTGAAGCAAATCCAGATAAACAATCCACAGGTCTTTTCTGCGAAGTTGGTAACCCAGAGTCAATAGCAAAACAAGTAAAAAGATTGATAGAGGATACTAAACTTAAAGAGACTATAATTAAGAACGCAAAAGAAAATGTTCTGAAAAATTATGACTGGGATGTTGTTATTCGGCGAATAACTGAGGAAGTATTTGGAGATTTAAATTAAAATGAAAAATCCGCGGAAAATTCTTATAACTACTGGCATATACCCACCAGAGATCGGTGGTCCGGCGGAGTATGCTAGAAATCTTGCTCTGGTTTGGAAAGAGCAAGGAAATGACGTCGCTGTTAAAGTTTTTAGTAAGTGGAATTTCTTGCCGACTGGCATACGCCACATCGTTTACTTTTTTTCGATCTTGGCGTCGACTGCCTCATCAGATTTTATAGTTGTTCTGGATACTTTTAGCTCTGCTCTGCCAGCAGTTTTAGCCGCAAAAATTTTTGGCAAAAAAATAATAATCAGAACGGGTGGAGATTTTTTGTGGGAAAATTATGTGGAGCGAACAGGAGACCTTGTTCTCCTCCGAGATTTTTACGAGACCAGTTTTTCCAAACTTTCAACTAAAGAGAGAATAATTTTTAGGCTCACTCGTTTTAATTTGCGTCATGCTTCAGGTATTGTGTTCAGTACAAAATGGCAAAAAGAGCTTTTTGAAAAAGCATACAATCTTGCGCCGCAAAAAAATTTTATAATTGAGAATTTTTATGGTGAAAAACTGGCAAGCTTTCCCCTCAAAGAAAAAAACTTTTTAGCTTTTACTCGACAACTAAAATGGAAAAATTTAGATATTTTAAGACAAGCGTTTAAAATTGCCCAAGAAAACGAAAAGAATATAACTTTAGATACAGACATGGTCCTGTATCAGAGATCTTTAGAAAAGATACAAGAATCATACGCTCTGATCCTTGTATCCCTGGGTGATATTAGTCCCAATATGATCTTAGATGCGCTCAGACACAACAAGCCATTTATTTGCACTCGTGAGACGGGAATCTATGACAGAATTAAAGAGGTGGGGATTTTCGTTGATCCAAAAAATATAAATGATATTGCAGAAAAAATCCTCTTTTTGTCTCAACCGGATAATTACCAAATCTATAAAAAGAAAATCGAACAATTTAAATTCACTCATTCTTGGAGAGAGATTGCTGATGAATTTTTAAATATTGCTTCAAAAATATGAAAATTTTAAATGTTAGTCTTGATCCGGAAAGTGGAAACCCGAGTTCAAAAGTTTGGAGTCGATTTAAGGATTATGGGAATCTTGTAGAAAAATACGACGTTTTGACTCTTGGCGCTCAAGGGGTAAATTATAATTTGGCACCAAATATCGCGGTTACAGTCTTGAAGCATAAAAACAAACTTTCGGATTTTCTTAATATTGGAATGGCGGCTTATAAACTACTTCGCAAGAAGAAATATGACCTTGTTACAATTGCCGATCCGTATTTCTTGGGCCTCAAAATGCTTAAAATTGCCCGACTTCTGGGTGTGGCAATTGAGATACAAGTACATGGATTTGAAAAATTATATGGCTTGCGAAAAATGGTTGCCAAGTTTGTTTTGCGTCACGCGGACAGTGTGCGGGTTGTTTCAGAACGTTTAAAAAATCAATTGGTGGAAGAATTTGGTGTAAGAAAAGAAACAATTATTGCAGTGCCGATCTTTGTTCCGACATCATTTTACGAAAGAATAAGACAAAACAATAAGTTTACTTTTTTGATGGTTTCTAGGCTTGTTCCCGTAAAAAATGTTTTTTTCGCTATACAAGCATTTAAAAAAGTTTCAGAGCGTCATGATGCGGAACTTAATATAGTAGGGGATGGTCAGGAAAGAAAAAATCTTGAGAGTTTGGTAAAAGAATTAAAATTGGAGCAAAAGATAAGATTTTTTGGCAAACAAAAAGACGTTTCAGAATTTTATAAAAATGCCGATACATTTCTTTTAACTTCCAAGATGGAAGGTTGGCCACTTGTGATTATCGAAGCCCTCTCGTATGGACTACCAATTATCATGACCCCCGTTGGTCAAGTAGGAGAAATTTTATTTGATAATGATAACGTCCTTGTCACGCCACAAGGAGATATTCAAATCCTTGCATCTTTGATGGAGAAAATTTTAAACGATTCTTCACTTCGAATAAAACTCAAAACCAGAGCTAAAGAAACGATAAGAAAATTGCCCACCAAAGAAGAAATATTGAAAAAATATTTATTATCTTGGGAACTAGCTCTCAAAAATTCAAAAAATAAATAAAAAAACGACCAGGAGAGAGTATCTCCTAGCCGTTCCGTGACGAATGTCAGGGTTTCTTCAAGTCCTGCCACTCGTCTCCCTTCCACTTCCTCGGACCGATGTGCGCATAGACAGTCTGTCCAGGCTTCGGCACGATCCAGTGGAGATGTAGGTGTGGAACAGTGCTACCCGTGACTTCAAACCCCCCGAGTCGCATGAGCAGAGTCCCCGCCCCGGAGTTTTCGATAATCTAAGGAATCACGAAGACGTAGAGCTCTCGCCATTCCTCGAATCCGAGCTGTTGTAGTAGGACGTCTAGTCGGTAATCCTTGATGTCATGAATTCTGGTCACGTGATCTTTGGGAAGAATCAGCAGGTGAGTCTCCGCAGCGTCGTAAGCAGTCTGATTTTCGGTGACTCCCCAGCATTTTGTCTCGAAGTGAATCGGCTCTGTACGAGTGCCGATCTTGGGCGAGCAAAAAGGGCAATCCGTAGCATTTATGTGTCTCCTTAGGCGTTTCTGCCTTTGTGGTTGTGTTTCTGTGAATTCCTGCTATACTATAACAAATTTAACAAAAATGTCAAGTAAAAAACGTCTATTAATAATCACCCAGAAAGTGGATCAAAATGATGATCTTTTGGGTTTTATGCATGGATGGATTACAGAATTTGCTGTACATTTCAAGAAAATTACAGTTATTTGCCTTCAAAGGGGTGAATATTCTTTGCCTTCGAATGTCGATGTTTTGTCTTTAGGAAAAGAAAATGGTGCCTATAAAATTGAATATCTCTTAAATTTCTACCGCTTTATTTTTAGAAAAAGAAATGAGTATGATGCCGTATTTGTTCATATGAATCCGGAATACGTTATTTTGGGAGGAATTTTTTGGAGGTTCTGGAGAAAAAAAATAGTTCTCTGGTATAACCATACTTTTGGAAACTGGAAATGTCGATTAGCAATTCGACTAGCTAATGTCGTCTGTCACACATCTCCTTACGCTTTTACTGCCGGCAGAAAAAAGTCGCTACAAATGCCAGCTGGAATTGATGTCGATTCATTTAGAGTTTTTTCAGTTAAAACCCCCAAGCCATCAATTTTGTACGTTGGCAGAATCGCTCCAGTTAAAGATTTAATCACATTAATTCAAGCTGCAAAAATTTTACATGATGAGAAAATAGAATTTACTCTCAATATCTACGGAGATTCATTGCCGCGATATTTCGGATATAAAGAGAAAGTAATGCAAGAGGCGCAGTCTCTCTCCGCGAAAGGAATTATTTCTTTTAAAGGTAGTGTTCCAAATAAAGAGACGCCAAAAATTTTCAGCGTATCATGGGTTTTTGTGAATCTTACACCATCGGGGAATTATGATAAGACGGTTCTTGAGGCTATGGCGAGTGCTACAATTCCAATTATTTCAAGCAAAGCTTTTGCCGAGATTCTGCCAGAGAAATTTATTTTTAAGGAGAAGGACGCCAAAGATCTTGCCGAAAAAATAAAAAACATTTTTGTTATTAATCCTCTTGAGAGAGAAAAAATAGGGGAAGAAATGAGAAACATAGTAGAAAATAGAGAAAATCTCAAAAATTTGACTTCAAAATTCGTCAAAATTTTCTAGCTTTAAATTGGCTTTTTTAGTAACATTTAACGCATGTTTATCGCAATACTAAAACAAGTGGCCAAAAAGAAGAGCTTGCTTAGGTCGCTCATGAATATCGAGGCCTTAAACTACAGCATTTCGGGCGATGTTTTGGATTTGGGCGGGGGAGTGAATCCTACCTATTTTAATTTTTTGAAAAAAGAGGCTGATACAAAAATTTTAAATTTAGATTTGAAAAATGAAGGTCGAGAGAAAATTGATTTTGAAAACGATCTATTGCCCGTTGCGACTGAGTCAGTTGACGGGGTTTTAGCCTTTAATCTCTTGGAGCATATTTACAATTACCGTCATTTGACCAGAGAGGCCGCCAGAGTTTTGAAGCCGGGGGGAGGGATGATTGGTTTCGTGCCATTTCTAATAAACTATCATCCTGACCCGAATGACTATTTTCGTTATACTAAAGAAGCTTTAGAAAAAATTTTTATTGAAGCTGGTTTTAAAGAAATACGGATAAAAGTGATCGGTATAGGACCTCTTGCAGTTAATTTCAATATTTTGGCTCCGTTTTTGCCAACTTTTCTGCGTTGTTTGATTTTCCCTTTTTATTATTTGGTTGATAAGTTCATTTTGAAATTACGTCCGAAAATGACTGAAAGATATCCACTCGGCTATTTTTAAGAACGGCATACCGAATGCGGAAACGGTTTTCGTGTATAACAATCACGAAATTTTTGTTAATTTGAGCCCGAGCGGGATGTATGACAAGACGATTTTTGAAGCAATGGCGTGCGAATGTCTCGTGCTTACTTCGAACTTAAATCTTAAAGGTCAAATAGATGAGAGGTTTCTTTTTGCGGAAAATGATGAAAAAGATTGCGCAAAAAATGGAATATCTTTTAAGTTTGGATGCTGAAACGAAAGAAAAATATGGTAAAATCTTGAGAGCGTATGTGGTTTGGCATCATAGCCTTGATCTACTTGCGCGGAGACTTACAAATGAATAACCCACTTCAGACAATATATGAAGAACACCATGCGAAAAATCGTGGTGAAAATTTCTCATTGCTCGAGAAGGAGCGCGGAGAAATCTTCTCTCTGATGATTGGAGAAGGGAAAAAGGTTCTTGATATCGGATGTCGGGATGGGGCATTGACGAAGTATATTGTGAAAGGAAACCATGTGGTGGGTGTTGATATTGATGCAATCTCTCTTGCTCGTGCCCGCGAAAATTTTGACATGGAGACAAGGATTGTTGATCTCAATGGATCGTGGGATGAGATTGCCGGTGAATTTTTTGACGCGATTGTTGCTGGTGAGATATTGGAACATCTTTACTATCCCGAGAAAGTTATTCTGCGCATTGTGAGGCATCTTAAGCCAAAAGGAGTCTTTATGGGATCGGTTCCTAATGCCTTTAGCCTGAAACACCGGTTACGATATCTCTTGGGCCGAAAACGATTCACGCCACTTGAAGACCTAACACACATCAATCACTTTTCCTTTCAAGAACTTCGTGCAATACTCTCGAGACAATTTTACGATGTTAAAATCATCGGGCTGGGGAGATTCTCATTTCTTTCAAAGATGCTACCCAGCTTAATCGCTTTTGATTTTATTTTTGTGGCGAAGTCTCCTCGATAACATTATGATACCAACATACAAAAAATTCATAGATGAAAAAATGGCTGAAATTTCTAAAGAAAAGCTCGTGCTTGATGTCGGTGGCGGGGATCGATTCCAAAAATGGCTCCAAGAGTACAAAGACCTTTTTAAGGAGTGTGATTATAAAACGATGGATTACGATAGCTTTACTGGAGCGAATGTTGTGGGCGATATTCATACTATCCCAATGAATGATGAGAGCGTTGACGCGATTATCTGTAGTTCAGTGCTTGAACATATAGAGAATCCCACACAAGCGGTAGCGGAGATGAAAAGAATTTTAAAACCTGGCGGAAAGATTTTTGTCTATGTTCCCTCTACTTATCCCTATCATGCTAGAAAAGGATTCTATCCCGACTATTGGAGGTTTTTTGGTGATACTCTCCGCTTTCTTTTTAAAGATTTTTCTAGTCTGGAGATTGTTAAAGTCGGAGGGTATTTTAAGGCGCTCTTTTTCTTTATTCCTTTGCAATATAAAATACGCTTTATTATTGATCCACTTTCTTATTTTTTTGATTCACTTTTTAAGACCGAGAAAAGAACAACTACATCTGGGTATTATGTGTACGCAATAAAATGATAAAAAATATAACTAAAAAAATATTTAATAGCCTCGGTTATAAAATTATCAGAGCAAATACTCATTTGGATTCTGTCACTTGGGCTCATAACCCTGATTTTAATGCTGCTTATAATGCCGTAAAGCCGTTCACTATGCTTAGTCCAGATCGTTTATTTTCCTCTGGCAGTTTGCAATGCAAGCCAATGCCATTTCAGGTGACAACGCGCAAGTCGGTGTCTTCAGAGGGGGATCAGCAAAACTTATTACGCTTGCCATGAAAGGACAAGATAAAAAGATTCATTTGTTTGACACATTTTCGGGAATGCCGTATGTGAATGAAGCTATTGATCTTCACCGCGTAGGTGATTTTAAAGACACATCTCTCGAGGCAGTAAAGAATCTTTTCAGCGATATTTCTTATGCAAAGTTTTATCCCGGTCGGTTTCCTGAAACATCTTTGCCTGTGCAAAACAACCGATTTGCTTTCGTGTATATTGATGCAGACATCTATCAATCTGTTTTGGATGCACTCATGTTCTTTTATCCACGAATGCCGAAGGGAGGTATTATGGTATTTGATGATTTTATGGGCAAAAATACTCCCGGGGTAAAGAAAGCATTGGACGAATTCCTTAAAGGCAAACTTGAATTACCTATCATTACAACAGTTGGACAGTGTCTGTTTATTAAGCAGTAATTATGTATTCATATTTTTTGCAACACGTCGAGAAGAAAATTCCAGGATTTTACATCTTGTGTAAAAAACATGCTCGGATAATAAAATATATTATCTCAGGTGGCACCGGTGCCGTTGTTGATCTCGGTCTACTTTTCCTTTTGGTTAGCGTTTGGGGGCTTTGGTACATATCTGGAGCGGTGCTGGCTTTTCTTGTCGCTTTCTGCTTCAGCTTTACGCTTCAGAAGTTTTGGACGTTCGGCAGTAATTCGTTCGACCGGTTGCATATGCAAGCAGGTCTCTACCTCCTTGTGTCACTTCTGAATCTTGTACTTAATACTTTTCTCATCTATATTTTTGTCGAATATTTTAACATTCATTATTTTCTTTCCCAGATTATTGCCGGGGTCCTACTTGCGGTAAGTAGCTTCTTTATCTACAAAACCTTTATATTTTCAAGAACTTCTTCCAACGCAAAATTATCACGACCTTAAGTGACTCTACGACATCACTAAAAGTGCTCTTGGATAGACCATTGTCTCTATCAAGGAAATTGATCGGAACTTCAATGGTTTTTGCGTCGAGGTAGATTAAGTCGTGAAGTAGATGAATCTTATATGCATGCCGCAGGGATAGGATTTTCTTTTCATTAAGTGGTAGCTTGTCCGCAAATTTAGATAATAGGGTGAGTTTAAAACCGGAGGTGTTGTCCTTAGTTGGCAGGCTTAATCCAATTTTTGCAATACGATTGCCTATTTTGCTCAACAGTTTGCGATAAAGTGGCCAGGTCGCGGGAATAGTCCCTCCTTCAATATAGCGAGAGCCGATAATCTGTTCAAAACCGAGATCGAGCTGTTTTATAAGTTTTGGAATATCTTTTGGATCGTGTTGAAAGTCGCCGTCAAACTCCATTACCGCCTCTGCCCCAAGAGTTTTCATGGCATAATTCATTCCGTGAATGTAGGCTGCCCCCAGTCCTTTTTTCTGTTTTTCAATAATAAGATGGATAGATGGATCGATTGACTGTTTCTTTTGAACAATCGTCGCGGTCTTGTCAGGTGAATTACCGTCGATTATAAGTAGTTCGATTTGGTGATTTTTAATCAAACTCGTTTCTGTTCGCACGGCGTCTACAAGTGCTCCAATACTGTCTTGTTCATTGTAGGTGGGAATAATAATAACTATTTTCATGGCTGTATTTTAAAAATCTCTACTCTGGGTCCCAGTTCCCGTACTCGAAACAACCCAAGAGGATTTCTTTTAAATTCATTATCAATTAAAGAATAAGGCGTTTTTTCATTTCCAAATGAAGCGAGAAGACCGCCGTAGTTTTTCGCTAGCTTTCCGGCCGGAGTATTTTCATCATTCGTTACAAATTGTTTTACCAGATAGGTGAAATTATGTGATAAGGCATAACGTTCGAAATTATCGAGAAACGATTGGTTGCGGATGCTGTAAAGATTAAGGCTATAATAGGTGCTCATTTTTTGCGTGCCGCTCAATACTTCTTCTGCGAGGTCTATGCGCCGCAATGAAGATGAATCTATTGCTCGCTGCTCTTCAATTGATGCACGCGTACCTCCGAGGCGCATTTGGGCTCCCGAAATGATAATTTTGCTTCCCGGCGGTACATTTCTTTCGACCCATTCGAGAGCTAAAATTTTGGAGTCGTTGCGAAGCCCGAGTTGGGCGAGCCGCACCGTACTTGCAAGTGGAATAAGGAGGACAATGATGATGACAACCTTAAATGATGTGCGCTTTGTCCAAACGCCCCACATTCCATACCCTGCAATGATAGCAATAAAAGGAAGAATCGGTAGTATAAATCTATTTTCGTGTCTGAATATTAAATAAAACACGGCACTGTAAAGCCAGATATATAGAACGATAAGAAGAGTAAGTCTTTTGGTATGACGGAAAAGTAGAGCAAATCCAATCAAAGCTGCACCAGCGAATATAAACTCAGAAATAAATAAAGGTTTAAGAAGGTTAAGCGGACTTATAATAAAGGATGCAAAGGTCTTCTTTGTATGAGAAGTTACATCGACAAGAAATCCATTACTTGAAGGGTAGAGAAAGGTAGGAAGCGCAATTAAAAAAGCCATGAGGAACGCATACGCGTAAATTTTTTTATGCTTGAACAGCACCTTCATGTCTTCAAATCGTTTGTGTTCGTAAAGAAAAAACCAGAGTGGCGCCAGGGCGAACAGAATTCCAGCGATCGGGCTTATTCCCATGCCTAAAGCCGCTGTGATTCCGAAATACACATATCGTTTCTGAAAAGTCATGATTGGATGTGACAGAAAGTAAAAGCCTAACGTGAAAATGAAGGACACCGGCATCCAATGGCGAGCGTTTGCCGATAGGCTTATATGCAAAAAACTTGTGCTCACAAAAAAGAGTGCGAATAGCGCTGCTATTTTTTGGCGAAATAGGGCAAGCGTTATCTTATAGACAAGAAATGCTGACATGAGTGCCATTCCAATGCTTATCAATCGGGCGATGATAAAGAAAGCCGAGAGGTCGCTTGCGAGTATATTTGCGAAGATGGCAGGTGTGGCTTGAAGTGCGATATACTTTATCCCAATAAGTGCGGCAAAAGGCAGGAGATATATATACGAGAGATAAGGAGGATAATAGAGAACGGAGCGAAATTCTTCAACATGAAAAGCTGGAATAAGAGTTTTAAGCTCAAGCATTTTAAGCGCACCTAAAATAGTAGATGGTTCGTCATTGATCAGCCAGAGTGGCAGTCCATAATGCACATTTGCAATCCGAACCAGAAATGCTAGCGCTAAGAGAAATCCTATTATAATTGATGAAGTAATCTTGCTCATACTCTTATTTCAGCATAGTACCACATTAAAAGTGTTTTATAAATCATTTCTCTCTATTGTTCTATTTTAACATTTAGGTAACAATATTGAATATATTCTAGTGATATGAGTCGCTTACTATCAAAAATTAAGAACTTGACATGGACTCTGTTGGTATTATTGGTTGCTCCTCTTGTCCTACTACTCCTATCAGTAAGACAAAAGAAGTTGAAGGGGGCGCGGGTGAAGATTTTAGTCGTCCCGCAATTGACCAGAATTGGAGATTTAGTTTGCTCTACTCCTGTTTTTCGGGAGATTAAGCAAAAGTATCCGACTGTGCATCTGACGGTACTTATTTCACGTAAAGTGGTGGGTATTGTAAAAAATAATCCAAGAATTGATGAACTGATTATATATGAGGATTATTCTTTTTGGTGGTTAGTGAGAAAAGTGTGGCGAGAAAAATATGATTGGAGTTTCTCGTTGGTTGGTGTTTCCACCATCTCCCTCCTTACTTTTTTGGGATTAGTCAAGAATCGGGTTAAAACCGTTCGCGTTGATCGCCCAAAGAGTGAGATACTAACGGACTGGATGAGCAATTATCATTTGGAATATAGGAATCATACCTATCTGCCCCAGCATTATACTAACCTCCTTCAATACATAGGTATTCACAATACTACTGACGAGAAAGAGGTTTTCACAACTCATGCAACTGAACAGAAAGTCAAAAATTTTTGTACACAGCATGCTATTGTCGAATCAGATATCCTTATTGGAATTAGTATTACTGCTGGTAATAAGATAAAAGAGTGGGGAGATGAGAAGTTTCTTCATCTGGCGCAGTCGCTCAAAGATTTTTATCCGGTCAAAATATCATTTATTGGAGGAGCGGCAGACAGGGTCAGAATTATGCGGCTGCTGAATGGCATGCGAGAAGACGTCTTTATTCCTGCCACGTTATTTTCGATTGAAGAACTACCTTCGTTTATGAAACGACTCGCGCTTTTCATCGCTGTAGATACGGGACCGATTTATATTGCCCACGCTCTCAAGATTCCATTGATTGATATTATTGGTCCAGTTGACCCGAAAGAACAACCACCTAACGACGAATTGAGTGTTCAAGTTCTCCCTCCACTACCTATCCTGCCTTCTTCTTTTGTTTTTAAGCGCGCCGGTAGTTCTGAAGATCACAAAAGAGCGATTGAGTCCATTTCCGTGTCGAAAGTTCTCGATGCTGTTCAAAGCCTGCTTGAAAAAAAATATGGCCTCGTGTCTAGGAAAAAACCTTAAATATACAGATTACTGTATATTTGGCACTTGCTCGGAAGTACAAACTGCCGTTTGCACTTTGCTCCCTCGTTTGAATAATATAGTATTATCCTTCAATGTCTCAAGACACAAATTATCAATTCTCATTTTCTCAAAAATTCATACGCGGGGAATCTCGGTACGGTTTTTGGAGCGTTGTTAGCAAAGGGTTTGGTTTTCTTAATGCCCTTATAACGCTTGCTTCGCTCACACTCTACCAATATGGGATTTTCCAGCTACTTCTTTCTTTATATGGGGCGGCTTCTTATTTTACGTCTATCGGGAATGGTGTGGTGGATAATGATATATCACATTTCATCCGAGAAAAAAAGGAGGGTCACGCGAAGAAGTTGTTTTATCAATACAATGCCATCAGAATATCTGCGAGCGTTATCCTGTGGGCTGCTTTCTTTTTCGGAGCTTCTTTATTTTCAGAGAAATACAGCATTGAGTTTATTAGAGAAATACGCATTATCTCATTTCTCTTCCTGACAGAAGTATTTTTTACGGCAACAGAATCCCTATTGGTGACTAGACTTAATTTTGCCGTGGCCGCAAGCAGATCCGCTGTTTCTAAGATAGCTCAACTTACTGTTCTGGGATACTTTCTTTTGTTTGGCGAGATTGGATTGCGTGAAGTGCTCATCTCAGTGATTCTTAGCTCTCTTATTGCCACTGTCACGATGATCCCTGCCTTTGCACGGCTTTATCATCCATGGAGAAATACCCAGTTTCCAAAAGAGAAGATTCTTTTCTCGATTTTTTTCACCTATGGAAAATGGGATTTCTACAGGCAATTTATAAACCAAGTCGTTGTGCGTATTCAACCGTGGCTTATAAAAATATTTGTAAATACAGAAGCCGTGGCTATTTTTTCAATCTCGATCGCGCTTATCAATACCATCAAGGATTTTGCATTTCCGGTTAAAACTTTAAAATCTCTTGTGCCATTACATATGAATGACAGCAAAAAAACCCAAAAAATCTTTATCAACAGTCTTCGCTATATCTTCTTGTTGTCCATCGTTGTTTCCATTCTAGCCCTGCTTGGAATTCCAATCCTTGTGAGTACATTTTTCAGCCAGTATATCCCATCGATCCCATATTTTTATCTTATGCTTATTGGCGTTCCAATAGCATCCATGGGCATCATCACGGGAATATTTATAGTTGCTTTAAGGAAACAGAAGTTTCTTTTTTTGCACGCGGCACTGAGAGGTATGATCACGGTTATTTTTTATGGGGCATTTCTTCCATTCTATGGCTTGTGGGCGCTCGCGCTTGAGAGAATCGTTACCCCTTTGATAATGCTTGTGATAACATTCCTCTATATAATCTCAGTAAAACCCGGAGTCACTTTGCATTTTAGGGATATTTTTGTCGTAGGAAAAGAAGACACTGAATTCTTTAAGATGATGTGGAAAGACATAAGGGTTATGATTAGAAATAAATTAGAGTATGTCACAAAAAAATAGAGAAATAAGTTTCCCATATGAAAATGCACTCTATAAATCCATGAACTGTAACCCCTGTAGTGCGCAAGACGGAGGAAATATTGTTTCCAAAGATCGGTATGAATTGAAGGTAACTACGTTGATATGTACACAATGTGGCACGGGCACTATTATGAGCCTGAATACAGGAAGCAAGAAGCGTGGCACAAAGGACTTTTTAGCACAGACTTGATTACGTGTATTTTTTGCAAGAGCAAAAAGGACACTATGACAATAAAATGAAAACTATTTTCTTATTTATCCCAAATTATGTATATTCTTCAGATTTCCTCAGGACATCTTATGTTGAATATCTCTCCTCGAAATATAAGGTGGTAGTGTTTATGCCAACTGTCGCCTTACGGGAGGACAAAAAATCATATTTCAAGTCCTCAAAAGTTAACTATTTGGCGTGGGATGTTCAATTTCCCAAATTTTGGAATATTTTTACCAAGCTTCTACGTTACGCTCTTTCTAGGAAATTTGATTATGAACCAGTTTTAAAGAGGGGTTATGCAAAAAATCTCAAGGGATTTAAGAGAAAAGCACTCCGCTTATTTTCTTACCTCTTTCCTAAAAACTTTTTTAATCCGGAATTGTTTTCAATATTGGAGACTTTTCTTATGCCAATACCTGGTGAATTTCGGAAATTATGCGCGAAGCACGAACCAGTTCTGATTCTTACTGCGAGCCCGGGATTTAATCCGTATGACGCGGAAGCGATCACTCTAGGCAAAAAAATGTCTATTCCTACTGTCGCCATAAACTTTAGTTGGGATAATTTTCATAATGGAGCGCACAATATACGCAAGACAGACTTCCTTATTTTATGGAATGAAATTATGAAAAAAGAAGCCATTGCAATGCAATATTATAATCCCAACCGGGTATTTATTTCCGGACCAATACGATTTGACCACTATTTTATCAACGAAAATAGCGCCATTTCTCGGGAAGAATTTCTCACAAAAAAAAATCTTAACTCAAGGGAGAAGACAATTCTCATTACTACCGTAACCGATGGTAATTATCCTCTTGAGCAAGACGTTGTTAAGCAAGTGCTTCAAAAGAGAGAGAAAGGGGAATTTCCAGGTTTTCCCAACATTTTCATCCGTCTTCATCCGAAAGATACGATTGAAAAATATAAACAATTCAAGCAGTATAAGAGTGTATGTGTGGAAGAAGCGGGGAAGTGGCAGGCCGTTGGACTGGGAAGCAATATCGAAATGGATGAAAACGATCTCCTCAACCTAAAGTACACAATTCTTTATTCAGATGTGCTCATTAATTACGCATCTACCATCTCTCTCGAAGCGTTTGTTTTTGACAAACCAGTCGTAAACATTGGATTTCCCGCCAAATATTTAGATGCTTATAGTTTTACGCATTACAAACAAATCATAGATGCTCAAGCGGTTAAACTTGCCAAGAGTGTTGAAGAATTGGTTCAAGGCGTTTCGGCGTATCTTAAGGATCCTTTATTAGATGTAGAGAATCGCAAAAAAATATTCAACGAATTCTTGTTTTTCCACGACGGATTGTCTTACAAGCGAAATGTTGATTTTCTAGAAAAAATTATAAAAAAATATGAAATCTAGTATAAAAAAAATGGTAGGCATTTGGGCCCGTTTTTATCATAGAATTCGATCAAGCCGCGCTATACGGTGGACAATAAATCGACAGGCGAGAATGCTCTTTAATCAAGAAAAGACAAATCTTTCCTCAAAGGAATTTCAAATAGTGCGTGAGCTTAAAAAAAACGGCATTGCTGTTGTGCATATATCAGATTTATTTCCTCAAACCATGTTTGAGGAGCTCCAACAATACGTAAAAAACAGATGGGAGCATCCTGAAGTTATCAAGAAATTCAAATCTCGTCACGAAGCCGTTTCAGGAGGAAAGCTTTTGAGCAAGGAGTATTTTCTTGTAAATCTGTGGGAAGGAGAGTCAGTGCTCAATCTCGCCAATCCATTTATCCGGTTTAGTCTTGATAGCTCCGTGTTACGGATAGTTAATTCTTACCTTTCATTGTTATCTAAGTTTAGGGGTTGGCATCTTCAGATTACGGTTCCGATGCCAAAAGGGGATAGACGATATGGGTCTCAAGAGTGGCATCGAGATCCTGAAGACAAGAAACTTATTAAAATGTTTCTTTATCTGAATGACGTTGACGAGGGAGCTGGACCATTTGTGTATCTTAAGGGATCTCAAGAAGGAGGAAAATGGCGCCACTTATTTCCACAGAATCCTCCACGAGGAAGTGCGGGGAACGATATCGCAATTCCACAGGAAGATTTAGTACAATGCACAGGTAAAATTGGGACAGTAATATTTTGCGATACAAGCGGGCTCCATAGAGGAGGTTATGCGACATCAGGTAATCGATTTATGTATACGAGTGTGTACACTACCCCTGCTTCAGTATGGCCGATTATATTCAAATACCCCCCTCATTTGGAAAGTATTAATCTTTCCAATCAAGCTTCCTATGCTGTTTTAAATAATCCTCTCCAGCGCGAACCACGATTCTACAAATTCTAGTTATTTATAGAAAAGAAGAATGTTTTTGGGAAAAGAAAATCCAATAAATTTTTTATTTTCACCATCTACTTTCATAACTTGAATGGACCGCATTTTTTCCGGAAAAATTCTTCTTATTATTTTATTAGTAACTCTATAGAAAATAGATTTTCCGCAAGGAATTATACTCGTCCGTGTTGAGTTTTTTTGAGACCACATAAACTCCACAGATTTTCCAAGAGGCATTGATTCAATCTTTAATTCTCCCACTATCTTGGTGCGCGCAATATCATAAAAACCTCCTTTTAACAAAGAAATGGTTACCTTCTCTGATTTTTGGGCAATAATAACTATTTCTTTGTCGGTAGAGTAGGTTTCAGACAAAATCTTGTACCCGCTTTTTTCGAGTAAATATTTTAGTGCTGGTTTTGTGAATGTATGGAGATGTGGAAGAAAGAACAGAATATTCATGGACGGTTCACCCACAGAGTTTGGCACCGCAATGACAAGGTAATCATTAACTTTCTGAAGAAGAGAGGCCTTTTTTATAATCTCTTCAGGATTATAAGTATGTTCAAGCACATGTGAAGAAAATATCAGACGAAACGGTGCGATCTTTTCCAGTGCCTGTTGAATTCCATCATTTTCAAAGTTTCCTTGGAGCACGGGAAGTCTGAGTTTATTTTTTATAAATGTCGCTCGGTTTTCCGAGTGTTCAACTCCCACGAGATTCTTAAAACCGTTATCTATTAGTTTTTTTAGCGATCCTCCGTATCCTGCGCCGATTTCGCATATCGGTTCATTTCTCGGAATAGAGAGAGATTGTATCGCATCCATAATAGCGCTCGCCTTTCCTTTTTTTCTAGCAAGTGATTCCAATGAACCCTCCTGACCCTTCATCCATGTTTTTGCGTAAAAATCAATTACCCAGCTCCTTGTCGGCATATCTTGATAACCAATGTAGCCGCAAGCATCACAGCAACCAATTCGAATCAGCCCTCCATTTTCAGAGGTTATGTGTGCCAAACTTTGTAACGAATTTCCACAACAAGAACAGAAGTTTTTCTTTACAAATAAAGCGGTATCATGTACCACCCAGCTTTTCCAGCCGGATAATTCTAATATTTTCTCGATATTTAATTTCATAGCCAGTTTTATAACAGTATCATAGGAGATAATTGTAAAATCACCAAAGCACGCCGTGTCTTAATAAAGCAGTAAAGAATTTGCTTGTATCAGGTTATCCCCACAATTTCCTCTTGAGAAACTTATACGTACGGTTAAAGAGGTAGTCTTCTGTAATGAGACGCCCATGAATGTAGCTGATAAAGCACAAAAGGGAACTATTGTTTGGTGTGCAAGAAATAAGAGTGCCGCCTTTATGAAATTTTTCATTTATTTCATGACCCGGAAGTCTTTTTGCTTTACAGATATAATGACCCGAGAGCGCTTTACTGATCCATGCATATTGAGATCGCCGAAACCCTTCTATAAAAATTGTTTTGATATCAAGGAGATAGCTCGCATAAAGCCATTCAGGATGATAATCTTCTTTGTTTCCTCCATCAATAACCATGATGTCGTATTGACGAACCGGCGGGAGCATTCTGTAAGTATCAATAATGGTGTAACGATTTTCGTATTCCACAAGGTTTTCTTTTAATTTTTGCCTGCAAAAATCATTATTTTCATAGATGTCTATGAATGCATTTGAATAGCGGAGCATTGCAAAACTTAACGTACCTATACCGCCTCCCATTTCAAGAATACGGCCGGGATTCTCTTTTCTGCAGATATCTATAATCGTCTGAATATTGACCATGGTCGCGATATGCTTGGCTCCGCCGAGTAAAGAAAATTTATCATAAATGACCGCCGCGTCATCAAAGGCAGTTTTATTTTCCATGTCCATGGTTGAGTAAGTGATTTTTCTCATGCCGATCAATACTAAAAAATATAACACATAAACCCAGTATCGCGTTCGCTCAAAGTTAACATGTATTTTTTAGCTTGGATCACTAAGATAAACATGATACAATAATTCTGAAAAAAGACATACCATATTCTAAGGTTTTATGAAAACCATTGTTATTAGCAGTTTCCATGGAATCATATCTAGGAATATTCTCTCCACTTCTATTATTCCCATACTTGTTTCTCTGGGGGATGTTCGGGTGGTCATCGTATGTCCTCCTAAAAAAAGGATTTTTTTTGAGGAGGAGTTCAAGGATGCGAGCGTTTTTATTGAATCTATAGAAATCCACCTTTCATGGAGAGACAGGTTTATGCGCTATCTTTCTCTCTCCTCGATAAACACTAAAACTCTTTATAATAAAAGAAGGACAGAACTCAAAGGGAGAGGCAAAATACTATCTTATTTTATTGCCAACAAATTAGGTAGAGTATTGGTAAGATTTTTAAATAGCATCATTACTCCCCGACATTCATTTGAAACTCTTTTTGAAAAATATAAGCCCTCATTGATATTTTCTACAGATATCCAAAATGAATATGATATTCGGTTGATAGTTGAAGCAAAGAGTAGGTTGGTTCCAGTTGTCAGCATGATTCGTTCTTGGGATAATCTTACATCAAAAGGTCTTATTCGACATATTCCACAAAAACTTCTTGTTCATAGCGCCATCATCAGCGATGAGGCGATTAGCATGCATGATATCCCCAGAGAGAGCATTGAAATCACAGGTATTCCACATTATGATTTTTATGTGACGAACCAACGGACGGAACGCGAGATTTTTTTTACAAGAATTGGCGGAGATTCTCGTAAAAAGATGTTACTTTTTGTGCCGGTTGGCGATCGATATATTTCCTCTAACACGGTTGATGGGGACATTCTTGATATTATTGACAAAAATCTTCCGCATGATTTTCAAATTTTGGTAAGATTTCCGCCCGCGGATAACGTTCGAGCTTTGGAAACAAAGAAAAATTACGGTCGTATCATTTTTGATCGGCCCAGCGCCAGATTTGATAATCTCAAACATACGGAGCTTTCCAAAGAGAATGAGGTGCATCTTGCTGATTCGCTGTATTACAGCGATTTGATAGTTTCGGGTCCTTCCACCATGTGCATTGATGGGTGTGTTTTTGATAAGCCGGTGATTTTGGTTGGCTTCGATGGATACGAATCAAGACCATACTTTGAAAGTATTCGACGATATTATGATTACCAGCATTTTAAACCAGTTCTTGAGTCAGGCGGCGTTCGCTATGCGCAAAACCAACAGGAACTTATTCGTTTTATGAAGTATTATATTGAAAATCCCAGTCAAGATTTTGCAGGAAGGAAAAGGGTCGTAACGCTAGAGTGTTTTAAAACTGATGGAAAATCATCTGAACGACTGGTGAAAGCATTGCGTACATGGATATGAAGAAAACTATTTTTATCGCGGTCTTTGAAGGAGTTGAAGCAAAGAACATACTTCGCACGTCCATTCTACCGACTCTTTTTACTGATCCGGAAGTGCGGCTAGTTCTGTTTATGAAAAATAAAGAACGGATCAAATATTACCAAAAGGAGTTATCTGATCCGCGTATTTCCTATGAGTTTGTTGAACATGCCAAACCCAAAGGGCTTGACAAATTATTCTCTGCGCTTAAGTTCACCGCTCTTCGAACTGATACTACTCAGGGTAAACGCAGAATGATTCTTGCGGAAAACAAACATTATATTTTGTTTGCCCTGGGAGCAGCTTTCAATTGGTTTTTCTCGAGGAAAACTGTCATAGGGATTCTGCGGCGGTTAGATTTTCTTTTGGTCAGAAATATCACATATCAGATCTTTTTTGATCGTTATAAGCCAGACCTTGTATTTCTTGCCCATCTTTTCAATGAACCAGAAATTCATCTCTTGCGGGAAGCAAAGAAGCGCGGTATTAAAACCGTCGGCCTCATAAACTCTTGGGATAAAGTTACCACGCGTTCAATGATTCGATTAAAACCCGACCATCTCATTGTTTTCAATGATATTGTCCGAGAAGAGCTTGTTCGTTATGGGAACTTTAAACAGGAGAAGATATTTGTAAGCGGACTTCCTCAATACGATTTTTATTTTACTGAAAGAGTTTCTTCCCGAGAAAAGTTTTTTCATCATATTGGTATTGACCCCAATAAAAAGTTGATTGTCTATGCTCCATTAGGCGCTTCGTTCGGTTCTTCCGATTGGGATATGATTGATTTTTTCCACAATCTCCTTGAGGAAAAAAAATTTGGCGAGAATCTCGCGCTTTTAGTGCGTTTTCAACCAAATGATTTTATTTTTCCCGAAGATATTAAAAAAAGACCATGGTTGGTTTATGATTATCCTGGAATCCGGTTTTCCTGGCAACGAGGAGTTGATTGGGATATGGGCTCTGGGGACATTGCGCATCTCAAAGACACTCTTTACCACATGTCTCTCTTAGTTTGTTTTGCTTCAAGCTTAAGCATCGATGCTGTGGTGTTTGATAAGCCGGTAATCAACATAGGATTCGAGTTTAAGCCCGTACGTCCTACACAATCAGCTATGCAATATTTTGAGCGGGAACACTACAAAAAAGCTTTAGCGACAGGAGGGATTCGCTTTGTAAAGACAAAAGAAGAGCTTATCGAGTGGGTAACTGCATATTTAGAACACTCCGAACAAGACAAAAAAGAGAGATTGGCATTAGTCATGCAACAATGCAAATTCACAGATGGCAAATCTGGGGAAAGAATCGGGAATTTTCTTCTTAAGTTGATATCATAATTCTCAATTTTTAAAAAATGAAAACTTTTTCATATAAAGACTCAACATTTGGATACATTCCTTGCAATATCTGCGGTTCAGACGATTACTCTGTCATTGCCCGCAAATCACAAAACGACTTGGACGCAAGGACTTGTTTGTGCAAAACATGCGGTCTGATATATATAAATCCGCGGATGTCAAAACAGGATTATGATACCTACTATAAATATTATTACCGGCAGGACAGAATGAGGATTAAAGGGAGAACGGAAGGATGTGGGCTTGAAAGGAATTTTTCTGCAGCTCGGAAATTTGGCAATGCTTTGGCGGACAAATTTGCTATATATCTAAAGCAGGGACTTACGGTTGATGTAGGGTCAAGCACGGGAGGGATTCTCTACGGCCTCAAAGAAAAAAAACCAGAGCTTGAGGTACTTGGCATTGAGCCGTCGCTTGATGAGTCAAATTATGCCAATGCCAAAGGCATCAAAACCATTCCGGAGCTTTTTGAAAATGTTGAATTTTTCGGAAGAGAAAATATTTCCAATATACTCTGCGTGCAGAGCCTTAATCATTTACTTGATCCAAAGCATTTTATTTACTCCGCGTTCGAGCGATTAAAAGATGGCGGACACATTATTCTTGCCGTGAAAAATTTTCGCCACCAAGTAAGAAGAACGGGAAAGGTTTCTTCTGGCGTTCAAATTGATCATCCGTATATGTTTATTCCCGAGACTTTAAAACTTATGGCGGAAAAAGCCGGATTCACCGTAGTGTATATGGATAGCGATGAATATAAAACAAAAGACGAGCTCATTGCGCAAAAAGAAAGCGGCATGAGCGTTCACCATATTCGTCTGGTAGGAAGAAAAGATAATAAGGAGAACAGGACGGAAGCATCTATTCCAAAAGACTTGTCTCGAAAGATCAGATGGCAGTTCAATACCTTGAATGTTAAGATGTACCATCTGGTGAAGTATTCACGGAAGTTCAACTTCTTACGAAAAATATTACGTATTGCGTAGATGTATTTTTATGGAAAAGCATCATGAAAATGTCATAAAAATCTCAGGAAGCGAGAAGATTCTCGGGGGAGATGCTGTATTTATCATTGCTGAAATAGGAAAAAATTTTATTCAGACAAAAGAAGAGAGGTCATTCGAAGAATACCTCAAGAACTCCAAAGAACTTATAGATGCAGCAGTGTATGCCGGCGCGGATGCGGTTAAATTTCAGACTCACGAAGTAGAAGATGAACAGTTAAATATTGCCATTACCTCGCCGCACTTTAGTGGTTCAGAGCGGTATAGCTGGATTACGAGAAACATGAACGCTACCCCCCTTTCTTTTTGGCGAGAGATCAAATCGTATTGTGATCAAAAAGGAATTATATTCTTTTCAACCCCTATGAGCAGAAAAGCCGCTCAAAAGATCGCCCCTCTTAACCTCCCCCTTTGGAAAGTCGGATCTGGGGATATTTTTGATTATGTAATGTTGGACTTTCTCATTGAAACAAAAAAACCGATAATCATTTCAACCGGCATGACGAGCCTTGAGGAGCTTGATGAAGTCATCGAGCATATCCAAAAGCAAAGTATTTCTCTCGTTATTCTTTATTGCATCAGCAAATATCCTTGTCCGCCGGAGGATTTCAATCTTGGCACGATAGAATATTTTAAAGAAAAATATCCAGATGCGGTCATTGGGTTTTCTGATCATTCAATTGACGGACACAATGTGGATTTAGCAGCCATAAAACTTGGAGCACGAGTCATTGAGAAACATTTTTCGTTTTCTCGTGAGCTCTGGGGGTCAGACCATAAGGCATCTATTACTCCAGAAGAAATGAAGAAGATGGTTATGGCCATCAGAGCAAAAGAATACAAACAGATTGATGTGAAGCCCTATTACGGAGTAAGAGATAAAGAGCTTGAAGGGGCTCATAGTCAGTTTCGCCCATACTTTAATAAAGCTCTCGTTGCGAGCATGGATTTACCCGCAGGGACTATTTTAGAGAGAGAAATGGTATTTGCCGTACGGCCCAAAATGTATTCCAAAGGTTTGCCAGCACATAAATTTTATGGTATTCTTGGAAAACGGTTAAAAAAGGATCTTCGGAAATTTAACCCCATTTTATCAGATAATCTCGAAGAGAAAGAGGGATGAAAACAGGTAAAAGAAAAATTTGTTTTGTCATTACGAGCTTTATCCATTACAGCCGGAATATGCTTATTTTGGAAGAATTACAGAGGCGAAAAGATGTTGAGCTACATATCGCGATCGGGAGCAGCGCTCTTATTCCTCGATATGCCTCAAAATACGGGACGGTCCGACAGATCTTGAAGCAAGACAAATTCAAAGATATCCACGAAATCCACTTTAATCTGGAGGGGGATATTCCGATTGTTAAAGCCAAGACGGCGGGATTGGGAATCATCGAATTTTCAACCCTCTTTAATGATATAAAACCAGATTTGGTAGTCATCCGAGGCGATCGTTTTGAAGTGTTGGCCGCGACAATCGCGTCGGCTTTCTCTAATATTCCCATTGCTCACATTGAAGGCGGGGATGTCTCTGGTACGATTGATGAAAGCGTGCGTCATGCGATAACCAAATTTTCTCATATTCATTTTCCAACCAATGAAGAATCTAAGGCGCGCATCTTGCGCCTGGGTGAAGATCCTCGTTATGTCTTCAATTTCGGCAGTCCGGATGTTGAAGTGGTTTATAAAATAGCTAGCATGAATCATAAATTTGAAATACAAAAAACCGGTAGCGGCGCGGATATAGATTTAAACAAAGATTATTTAATGGTCATGTATCATCCGGTTATAACGGAACTTGAACAAGTGGCCGAGAACACCAAGAAACTTCTTAATGTCATTCACGGACTTGGCATCCAAACCTTATGGTTTTGGCCAAATGCTGATGTTGGGTCGGAAAGTATTTCTCACCAACTCCGGATTTTTAACGACCAGGTCAAAGACCACTCAATCCGTTTTATGAGAGATATTCTGCCGAAAGAATTTATTTGGCTTCTTAAAAATAGCCGATGTCTCGTAGGAAATTCTTCGGCAGGCATAAAAGAATGTTCCTACTTGGGCATTCCGGTTGTTAATATGGGTAGTCGACAGAATGGTCGTCTCCGAGCGTCTAATGTCTTGAATGTTCCACATAAAGAAAAATTGATAAAAAAGGGAATTGAAAAACAGCTTAAAATGAAACGATACCCCCCATCTCATCTTTATCAGAGAGACAATACTGCGAAAAATATCGCCAAGACTCTCGCTACGGTCCCGCTCTATGTTCAAAAAGTTTTCGTGCATTAAAGTTCTACCTATGAAAATTTTAGCTGTCATTACTGCCCGCGGTGGTTCCAAGGGAATTCCGGGTAAAAACATTAAGCTCCTTGGAGGGAAGCCGCTTATTTCCTATCCGATAGATACAGCGAAGAAAAGCAAACTCATTACCGACCTCATTGTCTCTACGGATGATGTGGAAATTGCGGAAGTGGCGAGACAGCACGGTGCAGAAGTGCCCTTTATGCGCCCGTCTGAACTGGCCGAAGATAAGACACCTCATTTACCGGTGATGCAACACGCGATCACTTTTATGGAAAATAAATTGGGAATTGTATTTGATTATGTCGTTATACTCCAACCAACCTCTCCATTTCGGATTGCCGAGGATATTGACGGAACACTGCGTAAACTTATTCAGACCCACGCTGATAGCGCTGTTAGTCTGGTGGAAATAGATAGCGGTGAACACCCGATGAAAATTAAAAAAATAGAAAATGATTTGGTTGCCCCATATTGCCTGAAAGAAGAAGAGGGAATTCGTCGGCAAGACTTACCTGTGGCATATAAGAGGAGCGGAGCGGTCTATGCCATGAGAAGGGATCTGATTATGAAAGAGGGTCGGCTCTACGGTGAGAAAATTGTCGGACATATTGTTTCCAAGGAACGATCAATTGATATTGATTACCCCATGGATTGGCTCAGGGCCGAATATATGCTGGGCGAATTAAAGAAGAAAGGATATGAATTTCAAAATTCTTAATACTATTGGAGAAGTCTACACACCAGAAGCTCGAACTATTCTCGAGCAGTTGGGGGAGGTTGACTACAAAAATCTGGCTCAGGCTGAACTGCTGAAGATCATCTCGCCCTACCAGATTCTTTTAGTCGGCCTCGGGCTTAACATAAACAGAGAAATTATTACGAGAGGAGAAAACTTAAAAATAATTGCGACGGCGACTACAGGTCTTGATCATATCGATATGGCTTTTGCGAAAGAGCGGGGAATTCGTGTTTTGAGTCTTAAAGGAGAAAATGATTTTCTTGATTCAATCACTGGAACGGCAGAACTGGCTTTTGGTCTAATGATCAATCTTTGTCGTTTAATTCCTTTAGCCATTGAATCTGTGCAAAGAGGTGAGTGGCACCGAGAAAATTTCCGCGGCTACAATCTTTTCGAGAAAACGCTTGGAATTGTTGGCATGGGTCGGCTTGGAAAGATGATGGCGCGATACGGGCTCGCCTTTGGAATGCGTGTGATTTTCTTTGATCCCTATGTAAATCAAGAGTTATTTCCCAAATACAAAAAAGTATCTTTTGAACAATTTGTAAAAGAAAGTGATATGATTTCTCTTCATGTCCATCTGAATTCTGAGACGGAAAATATGTTTACAAAGAAAGTATTTGAGAAGATGAAGTCAACAGCTTATCTTGTGAATACTTCTCGAGATATGGTTGTGAATGAAGCGGATCTCCTTGATGCTTTGATGACCAAGAAGATTGCTGGCTATGCAACAGATGTATTATCTGGGGAGATTGATTTTGGGGGTGTTATACCTTCTGGTCATCCCCTCGTTGTATATTCCAAAAATCACTCCAATGTGGTGATTGTGCCGCATATTGGAGGAATGACCTTTGAATCTCGCACTAAAACTGATGTATTTATTGCAGAAAAAACCCGTACCCATCTTGCAACGATGATCTAAATTCATTTAGTTTTATGCTTTATTTTATTAAATTTATGATGATAAGGTGATTAAAAGTTATATTTAATGATATACGGAGAAACAATCACTGAAATACTTCTTAAGATATTACCTTACAAAACTCTTCTATATAAAGAGGTGAAAAAAAATTCAGAAAACATCAAAAACAGAGACAGGAAAAAATTTTGAGTGGATCAATTAGAAATACTCTAACCAAACTTAAGAAAAGAGATCTAATTTCAAAAACTCACGGTATCTGGTCATCTGGTGAGGTCGCCGAAATTTACTTGAAAAATACAACAAGGCTTTCTAAACATTGTCTAGATTATTGTCTGGGACATTTCATATCATCAAATTAATTATTAAGTCAGTTATGTCGGTTAATTTTTGAATTTGAGATTTTTGATCGTGGCAGTATAATTATAAGATATGAATCTAAAATTAATTCTCCGACACGCTATTATTAGTGGACTTTTTCTTATTCCGTTTGTGCCACTCGTTATTATTAATTCCCTTTATTTCCCATTTATTGTTGGCAAGGCCTTTGCCTTTAGAATTTTGGTGGAAATTGTATTTGCTGCCTGGCTCATTCTCCTTCTTCTAGACCGTCGGTATCGACCAAAACTTTCTTGGATTTCTGGTTCGGTCGGACTTTTCTTGTTTATCATAATGATCGCCAATATCTTTGGCCTAAATCCTTATTTTAGTTTCTGGTCCAATTTCGAGCGGATGGAAGGTTTTGTCACGCTTCTCCATCTGGGGGCTTTTTTTGTAGTTTTGGGATCGGTTTTTGACGAAAAGTTATGGAAAAGATTTTTTCATATTTCGCTTGGGGTAAGTGTTTTTATCTCTTTCTATTCTTTGTCTCAGATTCTGGGTTGGATAGATATCCGTCAAGGGGGAGCAAGAGTTGACGGCACAATGGGGAATGCTATTTATTTAGCACTCTATCTCATGTTCCATTTTTTCATTGCACTTTTTTATTTTTTCAAGGCGCTAAAGTATAAGTTTGTTTATCTTTTAGCGATACTTTTAAATTTAATAATAATTTATTTTACTGCGTCTCGCGGTGTCATATTAGGTCTTGGTTTAGGACTGTTCATTACTTTTTTACTCATCTTTTTTTTAGAGAGAAAGAGAATAGTTTTGAGAAGAAATATTGGAATTGCCTTGCTCACACTTGTTATTTTAATCGGTGGCTTTTTTCTCTTTAAAAATTCAGATTTTGTGAGAAAAAATCAAACCCTCGGTAGATTTTCCGAGCTTTCTATCAAAAGTATAAAAAGCCAGGGTAGATTTATTATTTGGCCAATGGCTACAGCCGCTTTTAAAGACAGTCCTATTTTGGGTTATGGTCAAGAAAATTTTAATTTTGTTTTTAACAGATACTATAATCCAAAAGTTTATAATCAAGAGCCGTGGTTTGATCGGGTACATAACACATTTTTAGACTGGCTGGTTGTCGGCGGGATTCTTGGATTACTAGCTTATATCACAATTCTTTTTTCACTCTTTTTTGCTCTATGGAGTTCATCATCCACATCCATAATTGATAAGAGTGTTTTAACCGGTCTTCTCGCGGGTTATATTTTTCAAAGTATTTTTGTTTTTGATAATTTAACGAGCTATATCCTTGTTTATGCAATCATGGCTTATATCTGGTATTTAGAGTTAGAGACCAGTAAAGTTATTTCTAATCAAAAAAATGTAGGTGTAAATGAAAAGCCAATAAAATATTTTGTGTTACCTGTTGTTTCCATTGCCCTTATTTTTGCGATCTATTTTATTAATGTCCGAGCCATTAGAGCAAATGCGGCTCTTATTCAAGCTATTCATCCAGCAAGTTCAGTCGAAAAAAGTTTGAATAGTTACCAGAAAGTTTTTGATATAAATAGTTTTGGTGGCAGGGAAACTCTATTTTTGTTTTTAGATAAGACAATAAGAATTAATGGGAATGGCAAAATGACATCTCATCTCAAAGAAGAGCATTTAAAACTTGCAGAAGCACAAATTAAATTTATCACTGACCAATATTCTTTTGATACCAGGACTTTCTTGGTTGTTGGATCTTTTTATTCCAATATGTCTAATCTGGCGAGAGAATTAAAAAATGAACCTGGGGCAGAAAATTATTTTGAAAAATCTTTGCAATTTTTAGAAAAAGCTAAAGAGATTGCTCCTAACAGGCAGGATGTTTATTTTGAGATAGGTTCTTCTTATTTTTCTCACAACGATCTCGACTTAGCGCTTCAAAATTTAAAATTTGCTTTCGATCTAGAGCCGGCGAATCCGGAAGCTAGAATTCGTTACGCATTAGTTTTAATGTATGCTGGAAATATAACTGAAGGTAATATGATTTTGTCTGAAGGGGGCAATGGTTTATATTTTGATCCTCGAGTTATGAATACTCTTTTCTATACTAACCAAAACACAAAAATTTTGTCTTTGTGGCAGGAGAGAGTGGAAGAGAATCCAAATAATCCAGAATTTCGTAAGTCATTGACCGCTGCTTATCTCATGAACGATTTGCCGGAGAGGGCAATTCTCGAACTTAAAGAAGTCGCGAAAATAGATCAAGGATTCATTGGGACGGCTGAATACATGATTGAGGAAATAAAAGCCGGAAGAGGGAAGTCACTGCTTACTCAATAAAGAGTAGTAATCGTTTCGCGTTCGTCGCTCGCTCGGTACTCAGGCCATCATAGCTAATCTTTCGGTGTCAATTTTTAATTCATTTTGTTTTGGTTATTTTTGGTAAATATACAAAAACTTGCATTATTCTGTGAATATGCTATACTGTGGGCTGTGAGTGCTGGTCAACTGACTAGCCCTAAACAAATGTCTACGTAAGGCCCCGCTTTGGCGGGGTTTTGCGTTTTCATCCAATTTTTGCGAATCACTGCGTTACCAGCTACTTCTGCTCCCGCAATGTATAAGTACATACATTTTGGTCGCAAGCCTCGCTGGCGCCTTGTGCTTCATCAAAAATTGGATGAAAACTATTTTGATTTTTGCACTACAAAAATCATGTCAGAAGATTTTACGCAACGAAGTTGTTTAAGAATTCTGACTCGTGTCATTGATTGTTTCAACTTAATTTTTCTTGTATTATTAATTCAAACTCGTGCCCAGTCATGGTCGACGGTTAGCACTCACATAAGATATTTGTTGGAGCTAGCAGCCGTCGACCGCGATTTGGCACGATTTTTTAGACGATGCCACTAGAGATTAAAAAAAAATTTTCTCTCACCTCTCTCAATACTTTTAAAATTGATGCCGTTGCGGATTATTTTGCTGAAATAAATTCAGTAGATCATTTAAAAGAAGCACTTGAATTTGCTGAAAAAAATAAACTCCCAATTTTTATTTTGGGTGGTGGATCTAATATTTTGATTTCTGACAAAAATTTTCTTGGGCTCGTTCTAAAAATAAATATTAAAGGTGTTTTATGGAAAGAAATGGGGGATATGATCGAAGTGACAGCTGGGGCGGGGGAAAACTGGGACGGACTCGTTCTAGAGTCAGTTAAAAGAGATTTATACGGGCTACAAAACCTTTCTGGTATCCCAGGAAGTGTTGGAGGTGCTCCAGTTCAAAATATCGGCGCCTATGGGGCAGAGATAAAAGACGTTCTTAAAAGTGTAGAAGTATTTGATAAAGAAAAAAAAGTTTTTCTCTCTCTTTCAAAGGAAGAGTGCAAATTTGGATATCGAGATAGTATTTTTAAAACCCCCGAGGGAGAAAATTACGTAATTACTAAAGTGATCCTATGGCTTTCAAAGACTGGGAATTTAAACTTAAATTATAAAGATGTTACAGAATATTTTGCTTTGAAAAAGAATACCCCGACTTTGAGTGAAGTGAGAGAGGCTATTTTAGAAATTCGGAATAAAAAATTTCCTGATCTTGAATTTGTTGGCACCGCTGGTTCATTTTTTAAAAACCCAATTATTTCTAGAGAAAAATATGATGAGCTTTTAAAGAAATATCCAGAACTCCCTTCGTACAATATGTCCAGTTCTCTGGTTAAAATTCCTTTGGCTTGGATTATTGATAAAATTTGCGGTTTAAAGGGAAAACGTGAAGATAAAGTCGGAACATTTTCCAAACAGGCAATCGTTGTGGTTAACTGGAGCGGCGCGACAGGGACGGAGATAAAAAATTTTGCTGAGAAAATAAAGAAAGAGGTTAAAGCAAAAACCGATATTGACATTGAGTTGGAAGTGCAGGAAATGAAGAACAAGTAGTTAAAAGTTTATAAAGAGGAACGCCGCGAAAGGCGAGCGAAGCGAAGTATTTTATGATGTCCGAGTGAAGTCGGATTAAAGGGTATTAACCGCAGGGCTTGCCCTGCGGTTAATACCCTTTATTATTTTTTTACTTTATAACTATAGTCGTTTTGTGTTAATATAGCCTATTATGTCTATTCTAAAGAGCCTTTTTGGAGATACTTCAACTAAAATCATTAAGGGTATAAAGCCCAAAGTGGAAGAGATAAACAGCCTTGAAGAAAAGGTCTCGCTACTTAAAAATGAAGAATTTCCTCTTGAAACTCAAAAATTAAAGGAAAAAATTAGGTCTGGAGAAAAACTAGAAGATTTTGAGTCTCTAGCTTTTGCTCTTGTGCGTGAAGCCTCAAAGAGAACATTGGGCCAGAGACATTTTGATGTTCAGCTTTTGGGCGGAGCGGTTTTACATAGAGGTAATATTGCCGAAATGAAGACCGGAGAAGGAAAGACACTAGTTGCCACTCTCCCTGCTTACATTAATGCTCTAGGTGGGAAAGGAGTTCATGTCGTTACAGTGAATGATTATCTGGCGAGAAGAGATGCTATTTGGATGGGGCAAATTTATAATTTTCTAGGTCTTTCAGTTGGAATTATAGGTCACGAAGCATCTTACCTTTATGATCCGGAACATAAGCAGATACAAGAATTAGAAAAATCTAAAGATGCCAAAAATACTGATCTTGATAAAGTGCGAGATATAGAAGGAGGATTTAAGGTTGTTCATGAGTTTTTGCGGCCATGCACCAGGAGACAATCTTATGCGGCGGATATTACCTATGGTACAAACAATGAATTCGGGTTTGATTATTTAAGAGACAACCTTGAATATGAAGAAGGGAATCTCAGACAGAGAGAATTTAATTATGCGATTGTTGATGAAGTCGATTCTATTTTAATTGATGAAGCCCGAACGCCGCTTATTATTTCTGCTCCGAGTGGAGAAGCTGGAGATCTTTACCGAGTTTTTACCAAAGTGGCTGAAAGAATGAATGAGAATGAAGATTATGAAGTTGATGAAAAACTCAAAGCTATAACGCTTACAGAAAAAGGCATAGACAAAGCTGAAGGTTTTTTGAAAGTCGGAAATATTTATACAGAAAAGGGGATGAAGCTGGTTCACCACTTAGAAAATGCGGTAAGGGCCAAAGCACTTTTTAAGAAGGACACTGATTATGTAGTAAAAAATAATGAGGTTGTAATTGTCGATGCTTTTACAGGTCGCATGCAGCCAGGAAGGCGTTGGTCAGGCGGGCTTCATCAAGCTATAGAATCAAAAGAGGGAGTAAAAGTTGAACAGGAATCACGAACTTTCGCTTCAATCACTTTTCAAAATTATTTCAGGATGTATAAAAAGTTATCTGGAATGACAGGAACGGCTCTCACTTCTTCCGAAGAACTTTATACGGTTTATGGTTTAAATACCGTTTCTATACCGACAAATAGGCCAATCCAAAGAATAGATCACAATGATTTTATCTTTCAGACTGAAATTGGAAAATTTAAAGCGCTTGCGAAAAAGGTGAAAGAATTAAACGAAAAAGGCCAACCGGTTTTAATCGGAACTGTTTCTATTGAAAAAAACGAGCTTATCTCAGAATATTTAAAACGTTCCGGAATCAAGCATGAGGTTCTAAATGCTAAAAACCACGAAAGAGAAGGGGAGATAATTGCGCAGGCTGGAAGGAAGAAAGCTGTGACTATCGCGACCAATATGGCTGGTCGAGGTGTTGATATAAAGCTCGGCGGGAATCCTTCAACCCCTCTCGAGTATGAAGAGGTCAAAAGTTCAGGTGGCCTGTTTGTTTTAGGTACTGAACGACATGAAGCGAGACGCATTGATAATCAGTTAAGAGGCCGCAGCGCCAGGCAGGGTGATCCAGGAGAAACACAATTTTTTGTTTCTCTCGAAGACTCACTCATGAGGGTTTTTGCCAAGGACATGATTAAGAATCTCATGGGCCGTCTTGGAATTGCCGAAGACCAGCCGATAGAGAATCGCCTTATAACTCGTTCCCTTGAAACAGCGCAAGGAAAAATCGAAGGTTTTAACTTTGACTCTCGAAAACATGTTTTGGAATATGATGACGTTTTGAATTTTCAGCGCGGAAAGATTTACGGCAGACGTCGAAAAATTTTAAGTGGGGATCATGAAACTATGAATGGTTTTCTCGCTGAACTCTCAAAAATTGAAGATGGAGCGGGAGACAAGGTTATATCAAAGAAAAAAGAATTGGGAGAAGAGAAGTTTTACCTCGGCTTAAGAAGAATGCTTATACAAGCAATTGATATCTCTTGGGTGGATCACTTGGAGGCAATGGATTATCTGCGGTCTAGCGTGAATCTTCGTGCCTATGGACAAAGAGATCCATTAATAGAGTATAAAAAAGAGGGACTTCGACTTTTCAAAGATATGGAAGAAGCTCTGCAGAGGCAAGTGTATGAAGCTATATCAAAATTAAATCAGGATGCTAATTCGTCTGTTCAAATTGAAAAACCAAAAATAGTTTTGCCGTCGGGCGCAGGTTTGACCAAAGTTGGTCGAAATGATCCTTGTTCGTGCGGTTCAGGCAAAAAATTCAAGCATTGTCATGGGAAATAATATACTAAAGATTCGGAAATATCAGCATTACAAAGGAAAAGAATATAGAGTTATCGGTATAGCAAAACATTCCGAGACATGTGAAGATTTCGTGGTTTACGAGACTTTATATGAAAACGAAGTTTCAAAACTCTGGATTAGACCGTTAAAGATGTTTACGGAAAATGTCGAAATTGAAGGCAAAAAGATTCTTCGATTTGAGTATGTTGGGGAATAGTTCCTAATTTCGTGTTTTTTTGCTAAAATGACCAAATTAATAGCTTTTCTTTAAAAATCCAATGAAAAAAAATGGAGTCACAATTACTGTAATCATTCTTCTTGTAATCGTCTTCGCTGTTTATTTGGCGTTCATTCCTGTAAAGAGCGTGCCCGGCCAATATGATAAATTTGCTCAATGTCTTAAAAATAAAGGAGCACTTTTTTACGGCGCTTTCTGGTGTCCGCACTGCCGAGATCAAAAAGATTTACTCGGCAAATCGGCTAGTAAGTTGCCATACGTTGAGTGTTCCACTCCGGATGGCAAATCTCAGCTCTCATCCTGCGCTGAAGTGGGAATAAAATCCTACCCGACCTGGATATTTGCGGATGGAGAAAAAATTGAAAGCATAATGACTTTGGAACAGCTTTCTTCAAAAACTTCTTGTCCTCTTATTTTGGATAGCGCGCCAGAAACAAGCACTTCTACCGTTACGAACTAGAAATAATTATGAATTCCCAAACTCTGCTTATAAATAATATTTTTTCCATCCTTATTTTAGGAAGTAATATTTTTTTCCTTCTGATTCTTTTTGCTATGATAAGCCGTACTAGCGTTTTAAGTCATCGGGTTTTGAAATTCTTAAAGAGATATTCTTACACAATAATATTTCTATTGTCAGCAGGCGGAGTGATTGGGAGCCTCATTTATTCAGAATTTATCGGTTTTGAACCATGCGTGTTGTGTTGGTATCAGAGAATCTTTCTTTACTCAATAGCTATTTTGAGTCTGGTTGCTCTAATAAGAAAAGAAAAAATCTTAAATAATTATTTACTCGCCCTGGCTATTCCAGGCGCTATTATCGGTTTGTACCAATACGCCGTCACACAGTTAGGTGCCCCATCTCTCACTCCTTGCACCGCAGAAGGTGGGAGTTGTGCAGTAACTTATTTCGTAAATTTCGGATACATCACTATTCCATTCATGGCTTTTTCCTCTTTTGCTCTAATAATATTAATTACCCTAGCCGATATGTCTAAAAACAAATAAAGTTCTAATCTACAAATCGCTACAAATATTTTTTCGTCGCATGATTATATTTAAAAAGAAAAAACTAATAATTACTCACAGCGGTCAATTTCATGCTGACGATGTTTTTTCCGTGGCCGCTCTCCAAATTTTATTTGGTGAAAAGAATGTTGAAATTACAAGAACTCGAGATGAAAAATTGATGGCCAAAGGCGATATCGTGATTGATGTGGGTGGTATTTATAATGAATCACAAGACAGATTTGATCACCATCAGACAGAAGGGGCAGGAAAGAGAGAAAATAACATCCCCTATTCTTCGTTAGGTTTGGTTTGGAAAAAGTACGGGAAAGATATTTGTGGAAGCGAGAGTGTAGCGAACTATCTTGATTGTGTGTTGGTCCAACCGATCGATGCGGGGGATAATGGTGTGGAAATTTATAAGCCGATTATTAATGAAGTGATGCCTTACACTATCCCGTCGATTGTTCATGCTTTTAATCCCGCTTGGGATGAAGGTAGAGATGTGAATGATTGTTTTTTTGAGATATTAGCTTTTGCCAGGGAAATCTTAAAAAGAGAAATTGATCGAGCACAGTCAAAATTTAAAGGTGAAGAATTTGCTGTTCAGATTTATAAAAATACTCTGGATAAAAGAATAATAATTTTAGACAAAGACTATCCTGTTGCCAGCCTCATGGTTTCTTTTCCAGAGCCATTGTTTGTTGTGTATCCAAAGAGTGGCACTTGGCACGTCGTGGCGGTGCGGGTGAATCTGGTTGATTTTAAAATTCGAAAATCTTTTCCAGCATCTTGGGCCGGAAAAAGGGATGAGGAGTTCGTGAAGTTGAGCGGAGTGTCTGATGCGGTTTTTTGCCATCGGAATCTATTTTTAGCTGTTGCAAAGTCGAAAGACGGAGCTCTCGAACTTGCACGTAAGGCACTCTAAAACACTCAAAATATTTTCTTGCTTTTAAATATATAACCATTATCCTTAACATATGTTAATAGACGAATTAAAACTTCATATCAAAGCGGGAAATGGTGGCAATGGTGTTGTCCGCTGGAGACACGAAAAGGGAAGAGACATGGCGGGTCCTGGGGGTGGAAATGGCGGGAAAGGCTCCGATGTTTTAGTCGCGGCCTTGAGAGACATTTCACTTCTTGCAAGTTATAAACACTTGAAGGAGATTGCTGGAGAGAATGGTCAATCTGGAATGAGAAATGGTATGCACGGACGTGATGGAGAAGATCTAATAATCAAATTACCTGTTGGAACGATTCTTACAAATCTCGAAACGGGAGAAAGATTTTCTCTGGAAAAAGAAGGTCAAATAATTAAAATTCTTCATGGTGGCAAAAAGGGATTGGGAAATGAAAGATTCAAATCTTCCATTAATGTTAGTCCGCAAGAGTCTACAGATGGTAAGCCGGGTGAAGAAGCTAATTTTTTAATTGAGCTCGAACTTATAGCCGATGCTGGACTCATTGGCTTGCCAAATGCTGGGAAAACTAGCCTACTTAATTCTTTAACCAATGCCAAACATAAGGTTGGGGATTACCCATTTACTACTCTAGAACCAAATTTAGGAGCTTTATACGGGTATGTTCTCGCCGACATCCCTGGACTTATTGAGGATTCAGCTAAAGGTAAAGGTCTAGGGATTAAGTTCTTGAAGCACATAAAAAGAACTAAAATTCTCTTACATTGCGTTTCTTTGGAAAATCCAGACGTTATAAAAGCTTATAAAACAATAAGAAAAGAGTTAAAAGGTTATAAAGATGATTTGGTTAATAAAGATGAGTATATTATCCTCACAAAAACTGATTTAGTTGATGAAAACGCATTAAAATCGACAATTAAAAACATAAAAGCAGAAATACCGTCTGTAAATATTTTTACCAGCTCTATTCTAGATGAAAATTCTCTAAACAAACTAAAAATGACTCTAAT
>Ga0163150_10001061_pt1 | contig 48719 bp, 43 predicted proteins | sample OliLakLV19P2IB_FD_148628 | JGI IMG/M metagenome (GOLD analysis project Ga0163150, IMG submission 148628) | Freshwater microbial mat bacterial communities from Lake Vanda, McMurdo Dry Valleys, Antarctica - Oligotrophic Lake LV.19.P2.IB | ecosystem: Environmental > Aquatic > Freshwater > Lake >... | reverse complement strand
TGATCGTTCACCTCCTGCTGCTCCCCACCCCGCCTCACGCACGGATGCAGTTGCAGTCGGTTACAGGCCGGAGAGGGCGTGCCTGAAGAGGACTTCCACCTCTCTGACCAAATGCGCTTTCAGGCGCACGGAGCGCGGGCGTCCCGCCCGCACTCCTGGCTGCAGTGCATCGCCGCGACCTCCGACCGAGCCGGGGCGGGCGGAACGCCCGCGCTCCCAGGGCGGCCGCGTCAAACCCAACCGAGGATGGAGACTTCTCAATTTCATCCGATGGCGGCAGGCAAAGTTGAGAAGGAAGCCAGGAGCGAGACTGCCCGGTGGATTATGCACTTGACTCCGGGTCCAACTCACTTTCCCCACGGCCGCCGTGAGATCGCTGGCGAGTTGAGCGTCGACAATTCCACCCGGACTATCCGTTTAACGGTGTTGAAAGACGTCGCGAGGCTCAATTCCTGGAGGCTGAACCATTGAAACCCACAACGAAAAAAACTCCCCTCGCATGAAAAGGGGAGTTTTTTTGCTTCAACTTCATCAGACCACTTTTTCGATCAATAACCTTTTTTTTGAGGGCCAAGAGGTCGCTCGTCCCAAAATTACGCCTCTTTGTCGCGTTCTCCAATCACACTGAGGTTGTTGACGACCTTCCGGACCCCATTCACCGTTTGTGCGACCCTTTCCGCGAGCAGCTTTTCCGCTCGACTAGAAACAGTGCCGCCGAGGGTAACGGTTCCGTCCAGTGAATGAATTTGAAGCGTATTGACGGAGAATGCTTTGGTGGAGTAGAGCTCGAATTCGACTCGCTTGGCAAGCTTATCCTCCGGGCTGTCTCCCGCTTGAGGGGCTGTGACGCTAATACTGTTGGTCACGCCGGCCACCCCTTGAACTCCCCAAGCAATCTGCTGAGCCAAACTTTTTTGGCTTTCTGTCTCGACGACCCCATTGAGGCTGACCTTGCGTTCCCGGACGACCAGCTCTATGGATCTATCTTTCAGCTCTGGGCTCTTGCGAATCGCGTCCTCAACAATCGTCTTAATCTCTAAGTCCGCCACCCGCTCGCTGAGGCGACTCGTTTCCGGATTCGGCCGCGCGGCTGGGTCGATGACCAGATTGTTGTGCAGTTCCTTGACGCCAGAAGTGTCCTGCGCGATCGCGCCCGCCATCGCTTTGATCTCTTCGGAAGGCACCTGGCCCTTGAGGCTCACCGCTCCCTGTTTGGTATTCACGTCGATATCAAAAGCAGACACATGCTTGGAAAGCATCAGGGCGGTTTTTACCTTGGTTGTCGTCGCGGCGTCTTCTGATGTTTCCTTAATAGAAGACCAGGCCGCTTTGACAGATCCGTTTTTCCCCTGCACGTAGTACCAGACTCCAATCGCCACCATGAAGACCACAGCCACGGTCACCACTGTCCCGATCAAGCCCCTACCCCTCTGATCAACGGATGCGTTCATGGTTTTCTCTCCAGATCATTCTTTAAGACTATCCCAAGCTAACAGGACTGCTGGCTCGACGCTGGTCAAAATTGCTCCACCCGTCGTTCATTATTGAACAGCGACAAATCGAGGATTCAGTAACACTGAAAGGGTCGCGCCGGGAGGCGACAATTTAACGGTGAGGTGGTTATGAGTAAAAACATGCGAATGCTCTTCTTACTTTCGATCCTGTTGTCACTCCCAGGCGTGCATTCCGATGCCCTTGGGCAAGGCAGAAATGCCAGGCGTCTGACCGGGACCTGGAATCTTGATACTTCCCGCGGCGACAACGTTCGCGATGCGGCCGATCGCGCTGTAACCGACCGGGCCGCGAACTCCGAGCGAATGCGACAAAGGCTGGAGAATCGCCTTCACCCGCCCGACCGACTGTCGATTGAACAGTCCGGTCGACGTGTAACTCTTGCGTCCTCCACGGCGCCGCAAGTCACCTTTGACGCCGACGGGCGTGCCCGCACCGAGACCAATGCGAACGGGCGGACCGTGCAGACCACTGCGAGGCTGAATGGTTCCGTGCTGACAATCCGAACTCAAGGAGATCGCGCCAGCGATTTCCAGGTCACCTTCCAACCGGTCGATAATGGTCGAAGCTTACAGGTTACTCGCCGGATGGACAGTGACCGTTTGACACAACCGATCGAAACCAGGAGTTTCTACACTCGCGTCTCCGATGTGGCGCAGCTGGATGCCTATTCTGAGCCCTACCCCAACTCTGAGTCTTACCCCAACAACCCAACAGCCGTTCGCAGAGACAACAGGCGGAGAAATGTTTCCGATATCCCAGCCGACACGATACTAACCGCTACTCTCAACGAATCCCTCAATACAAGAGACGCAAAGGATCAGGATCGTTTCACGCTCACTGTAAACTCACCTTCGCAATACAGCGGCGCGGTGATTGAAGGCTATTTGACTCGTGTTGAACGCTCAGGTCGCGTCACCGGTAGCCCCGAGCTCGGGTTTGAGTTCGAGAACATCCGCCTGCGTAACGGTGGCACTACCGATTTCTCTGGTTACATTGAACAAGTGCGCACACCGACCGGGGACAAAGTCAAGGTCGATAACGAAGGCAGCGTAAAAGAAAAAAGTGGTCAAACAGAGCGCACGGTCGTCCGTGGTGGCATCGGCGCTGCCATTGGCGCCATCATTGGCGGCATTACAGGCGGCGGCCAGGGCGCTGCCATCGGCGCTGCGGTTGGGGCCGGAGCGGGCGCTGGCTCGGTCATTCTTCAAGGACGGGATGATCTCCAACTCGACAATGGCACCGAGTTCACGATCCACACCAGTAACAACACTCGAAGCAGTTCCAGCAGTTCTGGCCGATAGATTCGTTCCAAGGCGGACAGAGGGTTGTGCTTGCAGATCGGGCACAACCCCACCCGCTCCCATCGCTTTCTTTCCCACTCTTATTTCCCTTAGTGAGACCCTTCAAGCGGCAAACGCAAGTCTGCAATCAATGGAAAGTGATCTAAAGCCATGAGTGCGGTTCGACTGCGATGCAGCTTCAGCGATTCCAAATGAAGGGAGGCATCGAAAAAGATTGAGTCCAGAAGCATCACGGGCAGCAGCCTCGGGTAAGTCCTCCGACGTCGCAAATGGGCCGCGAGATCGGCACTAACGGGATGACTGGCAATCCCACAGACCCTGTATTGTTGTTTTCCTCCGCCAAAAATCGATTCCGAGTGGGTTTGCGAACTGCCCGCTTGCGGCCTGGAGGGCCGAGTTTCAGCCGCCGAACGGCGTCACGGAACCCTTCCCACCACTCACAGCGATGAGCGTTTTTGAACAATCGTACGAGCAATTCTGACCTGACACGCGGGTTAAACCAAGCGAGAATTCATTCACTGTCACCTGGATGCTCTGGCCGAGTATCGACACGCACCCCTGTGATCTGGAAACAAACTAAGCGAAAGAATCGGTCGAGGTTGAGAAAGTGATCTCGAGATATCTGGGCGAAGGCTAAGCCACGTTATTCAGGCAATTGAGAGATTTTCTACCTAAAATTCCGAAAGAGAAAGGCCACGTGAAGCAAAAGCAAGGGTCATTAAATGTCGAGGTCGTTCATGAATCTGGCTCACACAAATGAACCAGTTAGGCATACCGAAGACCTGCGCCGCCAGATTGCGCAAAAGAGCTTACGAAGTTCTATGAACAGCGCGGCCGGCACATGGGTTTGCCATGCAAGACTGGTTGCAAGCGGAACAAGTGTTGACCCGTCGGGCCGACAGGTTTTTTGTGAGAAGTGCGCGAATTGAACATCGCCAGATAGATCTATCTGATTGGTTCACGAAAGCCGAGAGCAAGCGCTGGAATGGAGGGGCAAGTGAGAAAAACCGATCTGAGGGCAGATCGACAGCAAATTTCTCTGGGGTTCTTGGGAAGGAATTCATCCAGCGCTTCTCCTCTCCCGCCATCATTTGATGAGCGAGAGTTAAGCACGTTGGAAACCAGCAGGATTTACGCTTACCAATCCTGCCGAGATTTCGTCCCCCAGTCATTGGTAGAAACTCCAGGGTCGGGTAATTTTTGGAATGTCAAGCCAGAGAGTTTTCCATCGCTGGCAGCGCGAATCCAGCATTTGAGCTGGCAGCGAGCGGTTGGTGCTCGATGTGCATTAGTGAGGGCGTTCAAACTGACGGCATCTGGGCTTGTCCATTAGTGAACGGCGCCGTTTGTTAGAAACAGACATAGTGAGTCGGCGAGTTGAGCAATGAACGCGACTGAATGCTCGACATAGCCGACACCTCAAGTTTTCAATTCGCTCTCCCAGTAAGCCTATGGGAGTTCACGTGCGGTAGCTTTCCCATGCTGGGCTTTTAAGAGCGGCGGCCCGATCCCAAGTGTGATCTGTCTCCAACAGAAGAAAAACATGTCTAGGCTAGGAGTACCTCTCTATGTCCCTTGTTGCCGACTCTTCTTGTCAATGGTTTGCACTCAGCACCCGATCTCAGCGCGAAAAAATGGTAGCGTCTCTCCTACACAGTAAAGGCTACGAAGAATTTCTGCCTTTATACCGCAGCCACCGCCGCTGGTCAGACCGCACGAAAGCGATCGAGAAACCTCTTTTTCCTGGCTACGTGTTTTGCCGCTTTGACGTCCAGAAGCGGTTGCCGATTCTGATGACGCCGGGTGTTCGATTCATTGCCGGCATTGGAAAAACTCCGCTAGCAGTCAACGAAAGTGAAATGGCTTCGCTGCAACACGTTGTTCAGTCGGGTCTCCAGGTCGAGCCGTGGCCGTTTCTCCAGGTGGGGCAGCGAGTCCGCATCGAGCGTGGCGCGTTACAGGGACTCGAGGGGATACTGATGGGCTTCAAAAAGCCTCACCGCCTGGTCGTTTCCGTCACGCTGCTGCAACGTTCAATCGCTGTGGAGTTGGATGGCGAGCTGGCTGTTGCCGCGTCTTCATCCGCTTCGTTCGCCTCTACGCATCAGTTGCTTCAATTTAACTCTGGCATGAATTCATAAAGTTGGACAAAACAATGCTCCGATTTCACAGGATCTACGTAGCCGTAATAGCGGCCAGCATTCTGGCTCATGCCTTTTCAGCTGGCCTATTGGCATCCGCAGACAGCTCCCCGGCGCTTTCATCGTATGTCTTGGGCCCAGACGACCAACTGTCTCTTCGGGCGCTCGACGTCGAAGAGATCAGCGAAAAACCGGTTCGCGTCGGCAGTGATGGCATGATCAACCTGCCTATGGTCGGTCGTGTGAAAGTCATTGGAATGACTGTCGAACAACTCGAAGACGATTTGAGAAAGCGTCTCAAAAAATATATCCAGAATCCGCAGGTCACAGTCAGCGTCACGGAGTATCGAAGCCAATCGGTATCCGTGATCGGTTCGGTGAGAAATCCAGGGACTCACCAGGTGCGCGGCCAGAAGAGACTGATTGAAATTCTTTCTCTGGCTGGCGGGTTGGCGGAGGATGCAGGGCATAGTTTAAAGATAACCCGCCGCCGGGAATGGGGTCCAATCCCTCTTCCCGATTCGGCTCCCGATCCCACAGGCCAGTTCAACATTGCTGAAGTAAACCTGAAGGCCCTCATAGAGGCAAAAACCCCTGAGCACAACATTCCGGTGCTGCCCAACGATATAGTTTCTGTGCCCCGCGGAGAAATGGTTTACGTGATCGGTGACGTGAAAAAGTCGGGGGGATTTGTGCTGAAAAACCGGGATACCATCACCGTCTTGCAAGCCCTTTCCTTGGCAGAAGGCCTGGATAGAACTGCAGCGCCCAAGAAAGCGCGTATCTTACGCTCAACTCCAGGTGCGGAAAAACGAACTGAGATCCCGGTAAATCTGAAAGACATGCTTTCAGGAAAAGCCAAAGACGTTGGGATGAATGCCGACGATATCTTGTTTGTTCCCGGCAGCAGAATGAAGGGAGCGCTGGTGCCAATTATACAGACAGCTATCGGTGTGGCGGTGTGGCGATAGTCCCATCCGCTCAGGTTTGAACAGTCCGCCTGACGCGATCTTCCTGAAGTTTCTTTCACCACCCCTTCTTCCATTCAGAGAGAAAGATTATGAAAACCGTATCGTATGATTCTGCCATCGCCAGAAGAGACCGGCTCGAAGCTATTTCCCCGGAGGAAGCCGGCAGCGGATTGCTGGAGTACTGGCAAATGATTCAGCGTCAGAGGGGATACATCCTAATGGGCGCTCTGTTGGGAGCCCTGGCTGGACTGCTGTTCAGCTTTCCTCAGACGACGCTTTACCAGGCGCACAGCACCGTTGAAGTTCAGGGGGCAAATGACGACCTGCTGAACACACGACACATCAATCCTCTGGCCCCTTCAGGGGATTCGTCGTCGGGCGATATTCAGACCCAGATCAAGATGTTTCAAAGCGAATCACTGCTCGGAGGAGTCGTAGAGAAATTGAATATCACGTCCAACGGGGCATCGGACACACCCGAAATAGCTGCGCGCAGGCGGGCCGTAGCCATTGCGGCGGGCACACTGAAGGTTCAGGCGCTGGCGCCAAGTCGTCTCCTTGAAATCCGTTCCGACTCGACAGATCCGGCAGTAGCCGCTGAATTTATCAACACGCTGACGCGCGAATTCACCGAGAAAACGCTGGAGGGGCTCTGGAAGTCGGCCCAGCACACCGGTCAACTGTTGAGTAAACAACTGGAAGAGTTGAAAGGTAATCTGGAGAAATCAGAGGGTGAGCTTCAAAAATACGCAGTCGCTACCGATTTGATATTCACCGATGAGAAAGACAACGTTGCGGAAGAGAAACTGCGCCAGCTGCAGGAGGAACTCTCCAAGAGTCAGGGCGAACGGATGTCGCGCCAATCTCGTTTTGAAACAGCAAATCTCAGGCCAGCCGAAACAGTACCCGAAGTGCTGGACGATCCGGCAGTCCAGAGCTATCAGTTGCGCCTTGCGGACCTACGGCGCCAGCTTGCCGAACTGAACACAGCGCTCACGCCGGCCCACTACAAGATCCAGCGGATTCAAGCTCAGATCGTGGAGGTTCAGGAAGGCATCAAGCGGGAAAGCGCCAACATCGTGAAGCGCCTCCGCAATGAATACGACGCCGCTGTTCGTCGTGAACGGCTGTTGGCTGGAGCCTACTTTACCCAAACCAAGCTGGTTTCTACCCAATCGGCGAAGGGCATTCATTACAACACTCTGAGGCGTGAAGTCGATGCCAATCGGCAGCTCTACCACTCGATTGTGCAAAAGGTGAAGGAATACGGCATCGCCTCCGCGCTTCGAGCCAGCAACATTCGCGTCGTGGATCCTGCCGTGCCGCCATTTGCCCCCTACAAACCGAACCTCGTCTCCAATTCGATGGTCGGGATGCTGGCCGGCGGATGCCTGGGCCTGGTCTTTCTCTTTGTTAAGGAGCGCACGGACCGTAGTATCAAGTCCCCGGGGGAATCAGCCTTCTACTTGAATGTGCGGGAACTCGGAGTCATTCCCTCCTCGAATCTGGATGCTGAAAGACCCCGCCTTCGCCAGCCGGAATGGCTCACTTGGATGAGCAACAAGCTCGGGACCGGGAAGTATCTAGCTCAACTGACCGGTGATTCTGGAGAGAAGAAGAATGGCGACGCACCCGTGGAACTGATGACTTGGAATCGTCAGCCCACTCTGCTGGCCGAATCCTTTCGAACCGTTCTGACATCGATCCTGTTTGCCGAGCAAAATGGCAATCAGCCCCGCGCCCTCGTCTTCACCAGTTCCAGCCCGTTGGAGGGGAAAACCACCGTAGTCAGCAATCTCGCCATCGCGCTTGCCGAAATCAATCGACGAGTCCTGGTCATTGATTGTGACCTAAGGAGACCCAGACAACACAAGGTGTTCAATCTCGCGAATTCCTGGGGCTTGACGGATTTGTTGCGCGAGTTTAAGCCAATTTCGGACTATCCCAGAGAGGCTCTCAGCAAGCAGACACGAATTCCCAATCTGTGGGTGCTGCCCAGCGGCCCAGGCGCAATCAGCATCTCCAGCCTGCTCCATTCTGCCCGCATGTCCGACCTGTTGGATCGATTTCGCGCCGAGTTCGACATGGTGTTGATCGATACTCCGCCAATGCTGCAACTCTCTGACGCCCGCATTCTGGGAAGGCTTGCCGATGGAGTCATCCTGGTGTTCCGTGCAGGGCAAACGTTGCTGGAAAACTCGGCTCTGTCGACCCGGCGCTTTGACGAGGACGGCACGCCCGTGCTGGGAGCCATTCTGAATGACTGGGATCCAAGCAAGCATGGCGGCTATGGCTACGATAACCGTTACTACGACTACATCCATGGCAAGGCTGTCCCCCAATCATGAACACCGTCACTGCGATTGCATCGAGAAAGCCGGCGGTGCCGGCGCCGGTCCTCCGCATAGCACCGTCAAAAGGGTTTGTGTCGCTGGGCTTGAGAGAACTGTGGAGCTACCGTGAGCTACTCTACTTTCTCATCTGGCGCGACATCAAAGTACGCTACAAACAAACATTTCTGGGGGCGGCGTGGGCGATCATCCAACCCTTCGCAACCATGTTGGTGTTTAGTCTCTTTTTCGGCCGGCTGGCGAAGATGCCCTCGGATGGAATTCCGTACCCCATCTTTGTGTATGCCGCGCTGGTTCCGTGGACTTTCTTTGCGCAGGGGTTAACCCAATCCTCAAACAGCTTGGTCAGCAGTGCCAATCTTTTGAAGAAGGTTTATTTCCCAAGGTTAACGATTCCGATCGCTACGGTGTTGTCGGGAGTGGTGGACTTCCTCCTGGCGTTCGTCGTCCTGCTCGGAATGATGTTCTACTATCTCATCATCCCAAGTGTGAACGTCCTTTGGTTGCCGTTACTCTTGTTGCTTGCATTGACGACATCTCTCGGAATAGGACTCTGGCTCGCAGCTCTGAACGTGCAGTTCCGCGACGTGCATTACGTTGTTCCCTTCATCACCCAGTTCTGGATGTTTGCAACCCCCGTGGCTTATCCTAGCAGTTTGCTGACCGAGCCCTGGCGCACTGTGTATGGCCTGAATCCGATGGTCGGTGTTGTCGAAGGTTTTCGGTGGGCTTTACTGGGCGCGGGCACGGCTCCGAAGCCCATCATTCTAGCTTCCTTCGTCGCCGCGATTCTTATCTTGCTGGGTGGGCTCTTCTATTTTCGTCGCACCGAGAAAACTTTTGCGGACATTGTCTGACTGGTTTCTGTCGCAAGACTCGCACTGCGGCAATTTTGGATGGTTTTAGCAGCCCCGATAACGCGCTGTGCTGGTTTAGCGTGGACAGTTGTTCCCGGCAGACGCCCGCGTGCGCAGTGCCGCTCCTCCACTATCGACCACGATTGATGTAAAAACCGCTTGAATCGTGGCTACCCAATTTTGCGTAGTTTCGCAGCACAACTAACTATGAGTGACGTTGTCATTGAAGTCGACCGACTGAGCAAGCAGTATTGGATCGGCGAAACTCAGGACAAACATAAGACCTTGCGCGACTCGCTCGCGCGATCGTTTATGGCTCCCATTAGGGCCATTCGATCACGGCTGAGTGAGAAGAAAACGAAATCTCACAGCAAGGCTAAGGAACTTTGGGCTCTGGAGGACGTGTCGTTTCAGATCAAGCGTGGCGAGGTCGTTGGTCTGATTGGGCGAAACGGCGCCGGCAAGAGCACCCTCCTCAAGATTCTCTCCCGAATCACTGAGCCTACTCAGGGTCACGCAAACATTCATGGCCGCGTGGGATCCCTGCTGGAAGTCGGCACTGGCTTCCATCCAGAATTGACCGGCCGCGAGAATATCTATCTCAATGGCGCCATCTTAGGAATGAAACGCAAAGAGATTGGCAAGAAATTCGACAGTATCGTCGCGTTCGCCGAGATCGAACGATTTATCGACACGCCGGTAAAGCATTATTCCAGTGGGATGTACCTTCGCCTCGCCTTCGCGGTGGCCGCTCATCTTGAACCGGAGATCCTGCTGGTGGACGAAGTCCTGGCAGTCGGGGACGCCGCCTTCCAGAAGAAATGCCTCGGGAAAATGAGCGAGGTGGCGAAGTCGGGTCACACCGTGCTATTGGTTAGCCATAACATGGCAGCAGTGACTCATCTTTGTCGCCAAAGCATCTGCTTGGATCAAGGCAAGCTTGTCGCCCAGGGTGAAACTGAAGCGGTGCTTGGCTCCTATCTGAGTAATCTTCGCAGCGATATTCCGAAAGACGGTTTTGCCACACTGCGTGACTCCCCACGACACCCTGTGTTGATGAACCGCCATGCTCAATTTGACTGGGTACGAACCCTGAACGCCAAAGGCTCTCAAACCGGTATTTTTCTTGAAATGGATCCCATTAGGGTGGAGTTAGGTTTCACCCTGACAAGAAAGGTTACTTCTCTACAACTGGCATGCGGAGTAACCGCCATGGACATTTACGCGGACCTGATCATGGAGCCCTCTCCCGATTACCACGGGAGCTTTGAACCCGGGACCTATCGGGTGCAGTGCAACATGGATCCGATGCATCTCCGGCAAGGCCATTACTGCATCGCTATCAAAATGTTCGCGAACGGAATTCGGCAGGATTCTTTGTCGGACACAGCTGAGATCTTCGTTCAGTCCCGTCTACGCGAAGACGATCTGCCTGCTTACAGTCATCGCTGGGCCAGTGGCAAGTTTAGGTTCGGATACGCTTGGGACGAGTTTGAGTGTCTGGAAGCGGAGAAAGAAGACGCCAAGGTTGGCGCCTACCGCTACTGATTGGACAATGCCATCGAAGGCAACCCCCGGCGCTCCAGTTCGCAAAACACAATGAGACCTGATCTGAACTATCTGAAGTGGCGTTACATCCACAATTTTGAACCATGGGTTACTTACGCACTAACCAAAACGGCACTGCAAGCGGAAGCAGCTGAAACACTCCGCGAGCTCAACGAAAGGGGCATCGCGATTACGAGCTATGAGAAGCTCGCTGGCAATAACCTTATCGGAGCGTTGGAGGAGGCAGTCCGGAAACTGGAGCGAGAGCGTTCGCACGAAATTGAAGAGGCCCGGGCACTTGCTGACGAGATGAGGCAGTCAGAAAAAAACTATGCCTTGTTTCTGCTAGGGACACCCAGACTCGATCCACAAAGCATTTTTGCCAGGTGTGCTTTACAAGATGTGATTCTCGACCTGGCGAATGCCTATTTCGGCATGTATACGAAGCTGCGCTCCTATAACGTCTGGCATACCTTTGCGACCCAAGCGCCAGCCCGGGAGTCGCAGCTCTGGCATCGAGATGCCGATGACAAGATTGCACTCAAATGCTTCATTTATTTTTCAGATGTCGACGGAGGATCTGGCCCCTTTACCTATGCCCCCGGGACACACTCAAAAGGCAGCAATCGCCAGAATGCTGCAAAGATTCCAGGCATGGGTGGCCGAAGCAGCGACGAACAGATGGCCGAGATTGTTCCTGCGGACCGCTGGATTACCGCACTAGGAAAGAAAGGAACATTGATCTTGGCGGACACACGTGGATACCACAAGGGTGGCCTGGCTCGGACGCGCGAACGCGTGATGTACGATTGTCTCTTTACATCGCAGGCTGCGCGCCGGCCGGAAGCGTTCGAGCGGCCTCAACCGATTGCCCTGCCCCCAAACCGCAAAGTCTGTTTTGCCTTGAAACCCAGTGATCCTAAATACACGTTAGCCTACCGCCAAAAGATGAGCCGCCAGTTCGAACTCACCCAGCCCGACACTGCAATGGGCCAGTCAGGAAGCTAAATAGTCACCACGGAACTCTGCCGCGATTCCAAACATGCCACCCCTACGAACCCAAGTTTACCGGGCATTCCACCGCCTCAAAACAATCATCAGGGAACCTCAACGCGTGAGGTACGCCTGGGATGTCAACCGCGACTACCACACCACAAGGCGCCGTCTCGCCCCGTTTATGCAGGGGGCCGAAGGGGCCAACCCTGATCGACAGGTGTTGATCATCAGTCGTTCCAATATTCCCTATCTGATCAAGGCGCATGCTCTGATGGCCAAGGCATTGCAGCTCCGTGGCTACTGGCCGGTGATTGTGACCAGCTCCAACAACCACCTGGCCTCAAAATATTTCAAGCTGTTCGGCATTGAAGATATCGTCTATTGGGACGTATATGCCCAGCAGCATCAGCCGCGTCAAAGCGATGTTGACGGGGTGGTCCGATCCTTCCTCGAATCACGGCCTAGCATACAGGAAATCAAACAATGGAACCTGCGCGGGGTTTACGCTGCGAAGCACGCTCTTTCCACCGCGATTCGAACCGCGCTCCGCGGACAGTTTGACCTGGATAATCCGGAGCAGTTGCGTTCCTTTGAGTCTCACCTAAAGCAGGCAGTAGCAAGCATGCTGGTAGCAGAGCGCCTGTATGACAGCCGGCCAATCGTCAAAGCCATTGTTCGCGACGCCGGGTACACTCCCAATGGCGCACTGTACGAGGTGGGGCTTCGTCGAGGAGTGGACTGCGTTCGCGCTGAGATGGGACAACTGCGAGGCTCCTGGCTCATGAAACGTTATACCCCGGAAACGATCGGGCGAGCACTGTTCTCTCTGTCGGAAGACACGTGGGAACGCCTTCGGCACAATCCTCTCACCGCTGAACAGGAAACTGAGCTGGAAGGCAATTATGCAGATCGTTACGACCCTACCTCCCAGAAGGATATGTATAAGTACCAGGTGGGCAAGCAACAAATGTCTGCCGACACGGTGCGCGAGCGCCTCGGACTGGACCCGCGCAAGCAGACCGCAGTCATCTTTTCGCATATTACCTGGGACGCAAGTTTTTTTGATGGCGAAGATCTTTACGACGACTATGAGCATTGGTTGGTGGCGACGGTCCGAGCGGCCTGCAGAAATCCATCTTTAAACTGGGTCGTCAAACTTCATCCTGCCAATGTCTTCAAACTCAAACGTGAAGGTTCGATTACGGAAAATCAAGAAACTGAGATGCTCGCACTGAGGCAACTCGGCCCATTGCCAGATCATGTTCGGATTCTGCACGCAGACACCGATATCAACACTTGGTCCCTGTTCCCTCTGATTGACTACGGTGTCACCGTACGAGGCACCATTGGCATGGAACTGCCGATGTACGGTGTGCCTGTGTTGACAGCCGGGACGGGGCGTTACGACGGTTTCGGATTCACAATCGATTCGCAAAGTCAGGAAGAGTATGAAGAGCGTCTGCGTCATCTCCACGAAGTGCCGCGCCTGGACGCTCTGCAAATGGAGCTTGCCCACCGGCACTGCTATTGGCTGCTGGTCCGCCACCAAGTCTCTTTCGAAGACATTGCCCCCGCCACAGCCATGATGGTGCAGCATGCGACTCACCCGCTGCACTACAACCTCCAGATCCGTGCTTCATCGCTGCGAGACTTGGAAAGCTCTCCTTCATTTAGTGCCTTCGCTGACTGGTTTCTCGAGAGTGATCAACCCGATTTCATGCGCTAACTGAGCGCAGGCACTTACCATGGAAACAGCCCGCTTGAGATGTCTCTTTATTTTTCCCAACGCTCCACTGGCATCGGATTACACGGGTGGAGCGAGCCGGTATTTGAATTCATACCTGGCCCTGAACCGGCTGGCAAGTGAGGTGCATGTCTTGCGTCTCCTAGAAGAAGATTCGCGTGACAGGGTGCTCGGTTACGAGGAACGAGCCATGACCCAAAGAAACTTGCTGCGAGCACGGGCTGCAAGTTGGAATGATGTTGGCTACCGCCGCACCGTTGGATTTCAAAGCCGGGCAGATTTGCTATGGCGTGCACCCTTTCAACCCCTGCGGTTGTCATCGCCGGAGGTAAGCACACTGCGCAAACCGTTGAGGGACATCTTGAACCGGGTAAGCCCTGATGTTGTGTGGGCGGAATGGACTCTGAGTGGGGCTTTGGCAACGGCGTCTGAACTGAAGCTTCCCTGGATTTATGCACATCATGATTGGTCTCACCGCGTGGCCACCCTCCGGCGAGCAGCGTCGCAGCAGTCATTCTACTTGAGCGATCAGTTGTTGGAGTGGAGCTTGCGGCGCGCAGAGATTCAGATCCTCAAGCGCAGTACCGCCGTTGTGACCGGGTCCCAAACCGAGGCGCAGGAGATTCGTGCCGCAGGCGGCCGGAACGTTGAGGTGATACCCACCGCCTATGACTCCGTTGCCGGACCAGGGCCGGAACGACACACAGAGCATCCGGCTCGGGTCGTGCACCTTGGAAGTCTCAGTACCACCGCCAACTATCTAGGGCTGAAGGCATATCTCGAAAGGGTTCATCCGAAGTTCTCAATCATGCAGAAGCGGTCCTTCGAGTTGTGGGTTGTAGGAGACCGCTCGCGCAGCAAGCCGGAACTGCTCAAGCAGCTCACCGACAGCGGTGCCAATCTCACCGGGCACTTGGCCGACCTAGGTAAGGTGCTGCGTCCTTTCGATATCGCAATCATTCCCTACGAACACAACACGGGCACGCGGACGAAGCTGTCTCTTCTATTCAACTACTCGCAAGTCGTCATCACGACTCAGGCGGCAGTGGCAGGTTCATCGGAACTACGGAACGGCGAGAACTGCGTCGTCTTGCCTTCATTGGCAGAGTTTGCGGAGGAAATCGCCAGCCTGGCTTGTGATCCGGAGCGCCGCGAACGACTCGGACGCGCGGCCAAAGTCACCTTCGAGAAGCATTTTACTTTAGACGCGCAGCTCCCCGCATTCAAGCGTGTCCTGTCTTGTGCCTTCCCCCTGCAATGAAACCCGTAACCTACATCATTGGTGAAGTTGCCCAGGCGCACGATGGGAGTTTGGGCATGGCCCACGCCCTCATTGATGGAATCGCCAATGCGGGAGCGGACGCCGTTAAGTTCCAAACCCACATTGCAGCGGCCGAAAGCACGCCTTCTGAACCATGGCGTGTGAAGTTTAGCCTTCAAGACGCTTCCCGCTACGAGTACTGGAAGCGGATGGAGTTCACGGAAGAACAATGGCATGGCCTGAAAGCACATGCCAGCGATCGGTCGCTCGACTTCTTAAGTTCTCCCTTCTCAGTTGAAGCGGTAGATCTGTTGACCCGAGTAGGAGTGGCAGCATGGAAAGTGGCCTCAGGGGAACTCGCCAGCGAGCCGATGCGCGAAAGGATGGCAACAACCGGGCTGCCTCTCATCGTCTCAACGGGTATGAGTCCACTGACCGAGATCGATCAAACCGTCAGCTGGGTGAAAGCTAAGAGACTTCCATTGACGGTGCTCCAATGCACGACCGCCTATCCGTGCCCGCCTGAAAAAGTCGGCCTGAACCTGATTCCGGTCTTTCGTGAGCGGTATGACTGTGCCGTTGGTTTGTCTGACCACTCTGGCACCATCTACCCGGGTCTGGCCGCAGCCGCTATCGGAGCCGACATGCTTGAGGTGCATGTGACTTTCAGTCGAGAGATGTTTGGCCCCGATGTCCCGTCTTCCGTCACAACCTCAGAACTGTGTCAGCTGGTGGAGGGCGTGCGTTTCATTGAGAAGATGCGTGCCAACCCTGTCGACAAGGACGTGCTCGCCGAGGAGATGGCGCCGCTGCGCAATCTGTTTACCAAGAGCGTTGTTTTCCGCCACGACCTTCCTGCAGGCACCGTGTTAGCACGGGAACACCTGACCTTGAAGAAGCCGGGAACCGGAATTCCGGCCTTGCGTCTCCAGGAGATGGTGGGACGTCGGTTGAGGCAGGCCGTATCAGTTAATCAGTTACTATCTCAAGGCGATCTGGAACTCTGAAATGAACAATACACAGCGCAGAAAGGTTTGCGTCGTCTTAGTGGACCGGGCCAACTACGGGCGGCTTCATCCGGTGATGCGCGCGATCGCGGCGCACCCTGATCTCGAGTTGCAAGTCCTGGCAGCGGGCACTATGGTGCTGGAGAGATTCGATCACCCTGTAAACATGGTGCGCCAGGACGGGTTTCCAGTCGATGGCGAGATTTACATCGAGCTGGAAGGTTCGACGCCTTCGACCATGGCGAAGTCGGTAGGCTTTGGGACGGTGGAGTTTGCCAGCGAGTTTCAACGTCTTAAGCCCGACGTCGTGCTGCTGATTGGAGATCGCTATGAAGCCCTGGCGGCCGCCATCGCCGCAGCCTACATGAATCTTTGTATTGTCCACATTCAGGGTGGCGAGGTGTCCGGCTCCATCGACGAGAGCGCGAGGCATGCCATTTCCAAGTTTGCCCATTTCCACTTTCCCAGTACCGAGCGCTCGGCCGAATATCTCATCAGGATGGGGGAACGACCCGAGACGATTCTGGGGATAGGCTGCCCAAGCAGTGATATTGCCCGCGAACTCGACCCGGCCATCCCTGTAGAGGTTCTTCAGTCCAAAGGGACGGGCACTCTCATCACCCACAAGGAACCATTCATTCTGGTCATTTTTCACCCTACGACGACGGAGTTTGGCGGGGAGTGGCTGCAGATGGCTGAATTGCTGGGAGCTCTGCAGGAATTGCAACTCGCGACGCTATTGCTTTGGCCGAATATCGATGCGGGCTCCGACCATGTGAGCAAGGCCATTCGCGTGTTTCGCGATCGCGTCAAGCCGCCGTGGTTTAAGACGCTGATCAATCTGGGACCCACCGATTATCTTCGCATTCTTGCGAATGCGGCTTGTGCCGTCGGGAACTCCAGTAGTTTTGTTCGAGACGCAAGTTTCTTGGGAACTCCAGTGGTGCTGGTTGGCAATCGTCAGGAGGGTCGCGAGACCGACGCCAACGTGGTGCGTGTGCCGCCACTGACCGAAGACATTGTCACGGCCGTTCGCGCGCAGCTCGCTATCGGCCGGTATGCTCCCAGCAGCCTTTATGGCGACGGTTATGTTTCCGAGCGCATCGCCAATGGACTGGCTCGCCTGACTCCGTACGTCCAGAAGCGGTTGCACTACATCTATGATGGAGTCGACACGTACGCTCAGGCCGTCCAATGCGCATAATCGGGATTGTGCCCGCGCGTGGGGGATCGAAGGGGTTTCCCCGCAAGAATATTGCTCCTCTCTGCGGCAAACCGTTGCTTGCCTACACCGCTGAAGCTGCTCTCGCTTCCAAACGACTCAACCGGGTCGTCCTGAGTACCGAGGACGAGGAAATCGCTCAGGTCGGCCGGAGATATGGGCTGGAGATTCCGTTCCTGCGGCCTTCTGCTCTGGCGCAAGACAACACATCAACTATCGCAGTATTGCAAGACACCGTTCAGAAGCTTGAAGCCGCAGGCGACCATTTTGACGCGGTTTTCACGTTGCAACCCACAAACCCTTTGAGGCGGCCCGAAGACATTGATGGCGCGATCGAGTTGTTCGCCACGACGGGGGCAGATTCCGTCATTTCTTTTGTCGACGTGGGCGAGAAACATCCTGCCCGAATGAAGTGCATCGGTGAGGACGGCCGTGTCGTGGATCCCCCGTATGCATTTTCTGAAGCCACCGAAGGACAGTGTCGGCAGGAGCTACCCAAGCTCTTTCTGCGCGAAGGATCTGTCTATGTGACACGGCGTCGAGTCCTCATGGAGAAGAACTCGCTAAAGGGGACGGACTGTCGCGCCTGGATGATTCCTGAGGATCGCGCGTGCAACATCGATACGCCATTCGATCTGTTCCTGGTGGAACAACTGCTCAAGCATCATGGACTCGCCTAAAATGGAGATTCTCGTTTCTGAATCATCGGGGTTCGCACCGGCTGCGGAGCGCATTCTTTCGGAGCTAGGCCGACTGACGCTGGGTGATCTTGATCGGCAACAATTGCTTCAGACGGTTCCGGATGCCAACGTGCTGTGGGTACGTCTTCGCCACAAGATTGACACGGAAGTACTTTTCGCAGCACCCCATTTGCGGGTCCTGGTTACTCCGACGACAGGGTTGAACCATATCGATACTAAAGAAGCCGAGCGCCTGGGGATTCGCGTGCTTTCCTTACGTGGTGAGCCAGCTTTCCTGAAAGACGTTCGGGCGACCGCCGAGCACACGATTGGGCTGATTCTCGCGTTACTGCGCCATTTGCCTGGGGCTGTGGCTCACGTCAGAGACAGCGGTTGGGATCGAGATCAGTTTAGGGGCAGCGAGCTCTACGGCAAGACCATTGGCATTGTGGGCTTTGGGAGGTTGGGCCGTCTGGTAGCTCAGTACCTTCGTGCGTTCGACACTCGTTTGCTGGTCACAGACGTACGCGTGAAGGCTGTCCCGCGCTCGGTCGAACGTGTGTCTCTTCCCGAACTATTGCAGCAATCGGACCTCGTGACGATGCACGTGGACCTTTCACCTGGCAATGCCGGGTTCTTCGGCGTTGAACAGTTTGCAGCGATGAAGCCGGGCGCATGGTTTGTCAATACGGCCCGAGGTGAACTGATCGATGAGGCGGCGCTGCTTCAAGCTTTACAGTCTGGTCAACTGGCTGGAGCCGCACTCGATGTTCTCAGCAATGAACAGGCGATCGGCATCGCACCTCATCCCCTCATCCAGTATTCACACGAGCACTCGCATCTGATTATTACTCCGCATTTAGGAGGCTGCACAACCGAGTCAATGGAGAAGACCGAAGTCTTCTTGGCGCAAAAGCTCTCCGTTTTTTGTCGCGCAAGCTTCATCAATAGTCCTCCCCAAAGCACCAACAATTCTGCAATCTGGGCGGCACGATAGGCTCCGACTGTAAAAGAGTTCACTCCCCTTATCCATGTGCGGAATTAGTGGAATCATTGGCCCAGACTGGAAGAGCGATAAGATTCAATTGATGCTCGCGAGCCAGCATCACCGTGGGCCCGATGACAATGGCTCCTACGTTGACACAGACCACTTAGTAGCGTTGGGTCACAACCGTCTCAGCATCATCGATCTATCTGCGGCCGGCCATCAGCCGATGCCAAACCACAGAGCAACACAGTGGATCGTCTTCAACGGCGAGATCTACAACTACCGGGAATTGCGGTCAGAGTTGAACTCTTACCCTTACCAGAGTCACACGGATACGGAGGTGATTCTGGCGGCCTACGAAAAATGGGGCGAGGACTGTCTCTCTCACTTTATTGGGATGTTTGCGTTTGCAATCTGGGATGAGTCGCAACAGACCTTGTTCGCTGCCCGTGACCGCTTTGGCGTGAAGCCCTTCTATTATCAGGCGTCTCCCTCCGGCGACCGCCTACAGTTCGCCAGCGAGATCAAGTCTCTCCATGCGTCGGGCGTTCCGCGCGAACCCGATTCTGTTACCTGGGCAACTTACTTGACTTGCGGGCTCTACGATCATTCCGAGAGAACCTTCTGGAAAAGCATCTGTTCGCTCCCGCCTGGGCATGCCTTGCGATGGCGAAAGCAGGGCTTAAGTTTGTGGCAGTGGTATGACTTGGCTAAGCGGGTTGGCGACCAGGAGGACATGCGGGAAGAAGCCGAAGTCAAAGATGAGTATCGTGCCCTTTTGGAAGAGAACGTTCGCTTGCGCTTTCGGTCTGACGTCCCGGTTGGCATCAACCTCAGTGGCGGCCTGGATTCCGCTCTGCTGCTGGGACTCGTGCAAGAGATTCAGGGCGCCGAAAGCGATATCAACGTATTCACTTTCATCACCGGTGATGCGCGCTATGACGAGCTACCGTGGGTTCAACAGATGCTGGACCAAACATGTCATCCTCATCATCTCTGCAGGCTCACGCCTGAGGAGTTACCCGCACTGGCAGCGACAGTCCAAAAACAGCAGGATGAGCCATTTGGCGGGTTCCCAACTCTTGCGTATTCCAAAGTGTTCGAACACGCCAGAGAGCTTGGCGTTAGTGTTCTGCTGGATGGGCAAGGAATCGACGAGCAGTGGGCAGGCTACGACTACTACGCCACAGCTCTGGACACAACACCACCGCCCAGCAAGATTGCATCGATTGGATCCATCCAAGGCAGCCGCACCTCTGCAGTAAGACCGAAATGTCTGATTCCTGAATTTCGGTCACTAGCGCAGTCGTCTTTGCCCGCGGGCCCCTTCGGTAACAACCTGCGTGATCTCCAGTTTCGCGATACCCGCTTCACCAAGATTCCCAGGGCGCTTCGGTTCAACGACAGAATCTCCATGATGCACAGCACAGAATTGCGCGAACCGTTCCTGGATCATCGTTTGTTTGAGCTGGCGTTGTGCCAGCCGGCGGACCGCAAGATTCGGAACGGCACTCATAAATGGCTTGCGCGCTCAATTGCTCGAGACTTGCTCCCTTCCGGTGTGGTGGAGGCACCCAAGCGTCCGGTCCAAACTCCCCAGCGGGAATGGCTGCGAGGCCCGCTCAAGACGTGGACGGAAGAATGTATTGAGCTGGCCTTAGCGGCCGTGGGTGGACAATGGCTGGATGCGGACACGGTGCGCTCAGAGTGGAAGGCGTATCAGGATTCCGGGTCCGACAATAGCTTCTTCATCTGGCAGTGGATTAGTGTCGCCCAGCTCTCGAACGATGCCCGCTAATAAAATTGTCGTTTCGGTGCCGACAGCCTTCAGTTTCCGGAATGTGATGCGTTCCGGGTTGTTCGAAAGACTCGCGGTGGATTCAGATCTGCTGGTGGCTGCGCCAGCGGAGGGCCAAACTGCTTTTCAGTCGGCCGGCGTCGACGATTCCAAAATGTGGATGCTACAGCGTCCCTCCGAGTCTCGAAGCCACACCCTCCTTCTTGAGTCTCTCAAACAAGCGTTCTTCAATCGGACCAAGGTAAACACTCGCGAAGTGTTGCTCAAGTTTCGACATCGTGACCGTCCTGCGTCGCTGCGGCGTGACATACGGCAGCGCGCCAATCGCTTGCTAGCGCCTGTGGGTCATTTCGATCGAGGATACGCTTGGCTGCAACACCTTGAAGAGCAGGCGTTCAGCCGCCTCATCAAGGCTTCTTTCAAAGAAAAGTTGCGCCGGGCCGAAGTCGTTGCAGGTCTTTCAACAGTCATCAGAAATGAAAGCGAGTGGCTTCTGTTTCGGGCGATGCAGGCTCTGGGGATACCCACTCTGACCCACATCTTGTCGTTCGATAACTTGACGTCTGTTGGATATGTCCCACTCACCCGGTTCGACAGGTTTCTGGTTTGGAATGAACGTATGGCGACAGAAGTTCAGGATTACTACGGTGTGCCGTCCGACAAGGTGGCGATCACCGGAACTCCTCAGTTCGATTTCCACATCGACCGTCGTCACCACTGGGATGCGCGGACAACCCGAACTGAACTCGGAATGAAAGAACACCGGCCGTATCTCTTGTATTGCGCCAATATTAGAGTCCAAACACCACGTGAACCCGAACTGCTCAGCCACGTGCTTGAGCTGTTTCGCAAGGATGTCTTGCTCAGGGAGTTCCAATGGGTGGTGCGTCTTCACCCTCAGGATGACTACGATCGCTGGAAGTCTGTGGAAGGTCGCGGCGTTCTGTTCAGCAAACCCTGGAGGCAAGGCCATGATGGAGCCACCTTCTGGGGAACCCCTGATGCTCGTGACATTGCACTCCTGACGAACTCGATTCGTCACGCTGAGCTGGTTTTTAGCATTGGTTCCAGCATTGCCCTGGACTGTGCGGTACTGGACAAACCCCTCGTCAATATTGGCTTCCATCCGGACAAAGGCTCACTCGAAGATGTTTACTACAGTAATGCCCACCGTTCCCATCACTATGCGCCGATTACCGCTAGTGGCGCAGCTCCCGTGGCCTCGAACCACCAGGAGCTAGTGGCACTGGCCCTGGAGGCGCTGCGCGCGCCTGCGGCCCGCTCCGAAGCTCGGTGGCGTTTGAAGAATCTGATGTGCGGCCCGGTTGACGGCAAAGCTGCGAAACGCATCTCGGAAGAGGTCTTGCGCTTCCAGAGCCGGTGCTACGTAACCGCATCTCTTGCTTCGTAACATGGCAAAAACTTCGATTTTGCACTTGCCGCCGCCTGAACGTGCCAACTACCTCAAGATGTGTTGGCGGACTGGACGCCTCCAGGAGGGAGTCCGGGAGTGGACCTATCCAACCCGGTATCGGTTCTACCGCTGGAGGAAGGCGCTCGGTAAAGATTCCAACCCGGGCTTCCGTTTTGATCCAACGGTAGAGGCGCCGAGGGACCTATCGGCCACAGTTCCAATTCTTTTTGCTCCATCGAGTTCCCTCATCGGATGCCGATTGGACGGTCTGTCAAGCCTGTTCTCCGAAGTCGACGCTCAATTGCAGGGTACCTATCGTTTGGCTGGAGCGCACCATCAAGATGTCAACAATCTCGATTTGAGTACTCTGCCTGACAACGAACATCACCATGCCTACCATCGACTTTACTGGGCGGTCCGCTACACCTGTGCTGCGGCGTTTGGTCATCCCCAAGCAGAGGACGGTTTGTGCCGAGACTTGGCACGATGGCTATCCGCTGATTGGAAACGGGATCGCAGAGTGGCTTATCCCTATACGACTGCCGAACGTATCGCTTCTCTAGCCGAAGTCGCTTTCTGGATCGGCTGCGGAGGTCTCGCGGAAGCCGGGAAATGGATCATACCCATTAAAGAGCATGTCTACTTCGATGCCGTGCACCTGAGCCGGAATGTTGAGTACTGGCTCGCCCCGCACAATCATCTTCTAAACGATGCCCGCGCTTTGTATATCGCCAGTGTCTTGTTGCCGGAATGCGCCGAGTCTTCCTCTTGGCGGCAGTTGGCATTCGAGTTATGGGATGAGAATTTTGCAAAACTGGTAATGGAAGACGGCAGCTTCGGCGAAGAGACGAGTTTCTATCTATTCATGAGCTGTCGGACTGCACTCGAGTACGTGCTCGCAGCGCGGCGATACGATCACGTTCTGCTCGAAGGCCTCTATGTTCGGCTAAGGCTAATGCTGGAACTGGGAAACGACCTGCTCCGCGGGGATGGCTCTCTTCCCAGGTTCGGCAATAGTTCACCCGACCATATCATTCGCGACCTCTGGGGACTCATGGCCGCAGCTCACTCACACGGGTTGCTGCTTCCCTCTCCACGAGACAATGCGGTCACTCCGTTGACCCTTTACTACTGTGGTGACATTGCCTCGTCGCAGTCCGTTCCAGGAACAATCAATGAAATTAATCGTCTCTCCCTGGACAAGGGAGGGCTTCACGGGAGTGGAGGATATCCCAACCCACCCACACCTCCCTCTGACCCCCTCCTTGTGCCAGGAGGGAGAACATCTGCGGGAGAAGCAACGATTCGCCTGTATCCGGAAGGGGGATGGGCCTTCCTGCGCAAACCCGAACTTGACGCTGAGTTGGTGATCAACGGCGATACCCGCCCCATGACGAGGGGCCATGGCGACTGCGGACGGGGCAGCTTTGAACTATGGTGGCGCGGCACGCTGTTGATTCGAGACCCCGGCAACCCGACCTACAACCTCCCGGCACGTCATTGGTATCGCAGCGGACAGGGACAGAATGTGACCTGTGTAAATGGTCTGCCACCCGGCATCAGCCACGAATACCAGGAGCGGATGCCAAACTGGTATTGCGAAGTCCAGGCCGGTACGTGGCAGGTGAATGGAAAGAGCGGGGTGACTTTTCATTGCAAAGGCTTTCGCCGTCTTCTGAGTCCGGTCGATTGGGAGAGGCAATGGGTATGGAACGATTCTCGTCGATTAGTGATGCGGGAGCGGCTGGAAGGGCAAGGGAGTGTTCAACTTGATTCATACCTCCATCTAGGTGATGCCCCGTGGAGCGAATTCAGCTCACAGGAGTGGCGGTGCGATCTCCCCGTGAATGCTCAGCATTCGGGATTTGTTCGAATGATGATCGAGGGCCCTGCCGGCACAGGCACGATGCGAAGGCCGGCCCGCTTTGCTCCGGAGTACGGTATTGAGAAGGACGGATCGATGCTCGTGATTTCAGGGAAAGCGCAGCTTCCCGTTTCCTGGTCTGTAACGTGGGAGTTCGAATAGCCGAAATGCGAACTTCCCGAACGACGACGCCAGCATTTGCAAATGGGGAAAAGGGAACCGCCTCCCTGGAAGCCAGCATGCGACGGGTTGGCGCAAAAATGCCGGCCCTGGAGTTCATTCAGGTTGTCAGCAACACTTACCATGCAATCGAAGCAGAAAACTATGTTCGGGTGCGGCACGCATTGTTCCCGCGCTCCGGTTCTTACAAGGATCTGAAATCGGCACTGATTCAGTGCAAGCGTCACCTGCCTGGCCCGATCACAATCTTAAACATCGGGTGTGGCGCTGGTTATGAAGCCGGCGTGCTGCGAGAGATTTTTGAGAGTGACGATGTCCGAAGAATCGTTCTCACGGATATTTCCCCTGACATGGTACACAACGCAAAGACTCGTCTGGCATCTCTCTATCATAACAGCGCGTTTCAGATCGGGAGCATCGAACATCTTCAGGTTGGCGTCTTCGACCTGGTGATGACTCACAGCTTGGTCCACCACATCGCGGACCTTTCCAGGTTTTTCAAGGCAGTCTCCAAAGCTACCGCTACCGGCAAGTACTACGTGATGGCGCACGAACCATCGAGCCGGTTCTACAGAAACCCGGAATGTGTGTGGGCTTATGACGAGGTACGGACGTCTGAGGAGCGCCGGAAGATGCTGACGAAGTGGCTGGATCCACGGCGCTGGATTGGGAAGTTACGCCGAATGATCCGGCCTACCGAAACGGACCGAGGCTTGTATCAGAAAATGAACGATCGACTGCGTGCCGATTACGGTTTCACCGGGAACCTGACCTCCCGCGAGATAGAGAAACTGGTAGATATCCATTCGCCCTGTAACTTGCCGGGAGACTTTAGCATCGGCTTTGACGGCTTCGATTGGGAGCAGCTGCACCAATGGTTTCTTGAAGAGTTCGAACTCGTCCAGGTCTGGACTTCGGATTATATGGGAGGCACAAATCCTTCTCGTTTACCGGTACGATGGCAGCAAGTTAATGATGCCCTCGCCGAGAAGCATCCCCTCGACGGTAGTAACTTTACCGTGCTTTGGAGAAAGCGGTCCGACAGATGAAACCTGCCGTCACCGTCCTCACCGCTGTTCGCAATAGCCTTCATTTGCTTCCGGAGACAGTTGCCAGCATACAGGCTCAAAGTTTCGAGGATTGGGAGTACATCATCGTCGACGACGCATCAGACGATGGAACCGCCGAATGGATCGAACAAGCAGCCCTGAAAGATCGCCGAATCCGATTGATCCGGCGTGATCGCCAAGGTGGCCCTTTTGCCTCGGCTAACACCGGATTGCGGGAGTCTCAAGGGGAATACATTGTCCGAACGGATGCCGATGATTTGCAACCGGCCCATCGCATCTCCCGGCAGCTGAACTTCCTTCAGACACACCCCGATTTCAGGGCCTGCATCACGCCATGGCATTCATTCAGAGATCAGGCATTGTTGCCCAATTCGGTAAGTCAGATTCCCACCCGTCCGCGTGTGTTGAGCTGGTACTTATTGCTCCGCACATTTGCCTCACACAGTTCCCTATGCATCCAGCGCTCGGTGATTGAGGAGATCGGCGGCTATGCGGAGTTGCCTGCGGCAGCCGACTACCGGCTGGTAACCACACTGAGCCGCAAGGGCTGGCTGGGAGTCATACCCGAAGTGCTTTCCTACGTCCGGCGGCATGATCGTAAGCTATCCACTACCCACGCGACTATCCAGCAGGAGATTGCAGTAGACACCATGGCAGCGCACCTGCGCGCACTCTCCGCCGCGGCTGATTGGTCGCACGAAGAGCTTCGTGCCCTGTGGCTCGCCGGGCACCAACGAAGCAAAACGATTCAAAGCGGGCTCAACGCAATATCTCGTTGGGACGAACTCTGGCAGGGCGATCAGTCTCTGGATAGAAACGACCGAAAGAGTCTCTGCTCTTTTTCGGCCTATCATCGATGGCTCCTCGTTCGGAACAAGCTGCGGCAACAGCCGGTCAAATCGCTACTGAACCTGATGGCCATGGCCACTCGACAGCCACGGCTCATGGCGGGCTGGCAACCCGAAAGCTACGCATGAAGATCTGTTTTGTTTGTTCAGAATACCCGCCTGGGCCACATGGCGGCATTGGCAGTCTGGTCCAAACGCTGGCACGCGCGTTGGCAAGTCGCGGGCACGAGGTTCGGGTCGTGGGAGTCTGTGCCACTGCGTACCCCGCGCCAAACTATGAGGTAGATCACGGGGTTCGGGTTTGGCGGTTGCGAGAACCCAATCACAAGCTGGGATGGGTACGGGCACGCTTGCAGCTATTTCGTACGCTATCGCGATGGTCAAAGAGAGGCGAGATCGATCTCGTGGAAGTGCCTGACTATCAAGGATGGGCCGCAGCGTGGCCGCGATTACCGGTGCCGGTGGTTGTCCGGCTCAGTGGCGCTCATACGTTTGTGTCCTCCGAACAGGGACTTCCAGTTTCCAGTACCGCTCGGTGGGTTGAAAAAGCCACTCTACTCCGAGCCGACTCTTTTTCATCCGTGAGCCGGTATATCGGCGAAGGTATTAAGGCAGTGTTCTCTCTGCCCATTGGGCCAGACACCATCATCTACAACCCGGTCCCCTTTCCGGATCGGTTGGAGCCGCAGACGCGAATTCCTTACCGGGTTGTTTTTGGCGGCACTCTCAACGTCAACAAAGGAATCCTTTCGCTCATAGAAGCCTGGCCGCGAGTCAAAACCCGTCACGTCGCTGCAGAACTGCATGTGTACGGGAAAGACTGGAGGCGCGACGACGGGATGATGATGCGGGACCTGATCAAGCAGCGCCATTCTGCCACCGAAATGCAGGATGTGGTGTTTCACGGGATGGTCAGTCGCGAAGAACTTGCAGAAGCTTTCCGATCCGCCGGTGTAGCGGTGTTTCCATCCAAGGTTGAATCCTTCGGGCTGGCTCCCGCAGAAGCCATGGCATGGGGTTGTCCAACGATCTATACCCGATCTGCCTCCGGTCCGGAGTTAATTGATCACGATAAGGACGGGTTACTGATCGATCCGGATTCTGTGGCTGAGATCGCGGACGCCATCAACCGGCTGCTCGATGATAAGGCTCTCGCAGCGCGATTGGGAGCAGCCGGTCGGAAGAAAGTACAGGACCGGTTTTCGCTTCCGGTCTTGATTCCCCAAAACGAAGCGTTCTTCGCTTCTGCCGTAGAGCGCTTTAAGCGCCGTCAGGCGCTCTGCCAACCGTCATGATAATGCACAGTTCACCCCACCCGTCAGCGTCGTCCGATCTCATCACCCTGAAAGGCGCCTCGGAAGAAGCATTTCTGGCGCGAATCGCATATCCCGAGAAGACATTGATGGCCGGTTTGACGGTGGCGATTTGTACGTACAAGCGTGCTGCAAGTGTGGTGCGATTTCTGAATTCGCTGTGGCTTCAAGACCGGGACCCGGATGAATTGATCATTGTGGACGCCAGCCCAGACAACGAAACTGAGGACGAAGTCCTTCAGCGGTGGCATGAGGGCTCTCCTACCACAAAGAAGATCTATTGCCGGGTTGGGGGGGATCTTCGTGGACTGACTCGCCAGCGCAATCTGGCGCTGAAACTCTGTTCTCATGAGATCGTTGTTTTCTTTGACGACGACATCGTTCTTGATCCGGGTTGCCTACAGGCGATGGTAGCGCCCTTTCGAAACGACCAAGCTGTGGTTGGGGTAGGTGCCTACCTTCGTAACGAGGATCGAAAACCCGGGTACCGCTGGCAGCTGTTGCGACTGTCAGGGGCTGTCCCCGATTTGACGCCTGGCAAATACACGCGCTCTGGCTTGTCCATCCCGCTCCGGTTGCTCAGGCCCACTCAAGCGTTACTGCCAGTGGATCGCCTTCAAGGTTGCTGTATGGCATGGCGCAGCTCTGTTGCTCGAAGCCTTGGCTTTAACGAACGGTTCAACGGCTACTGCCAAGCTGAGGACCTCGAATTCTCGTGCAGGGCTGCGAAGCATGGAAAGCTGCTCGTCTGTACGAAGGCAACAGCGCTCCATCTGCAGGAGCCGGGCGGCCGGCCCGATCAGATGCGTCTTGGCCGGATGGAAGTTCTGAACCGATTCCTGGTTCATCGAACAGCGCTAACGGACCGTACCTGGCGAGATGTTTTAAGGTTTGCCTATGCCCAGTTGTTATTCAATGCGCTACATGCTGTAAGTCTTGTCGCCCGTGGGCGCGTGCGTGACGGGTTCAACTACGTTGCTGGCCTGATGCAAGGGCTTTACGACGTTTCCAACCTGAGCAGAAACATCCGTCATCCCCGCGAAAGCGGGAATCTAGACTTTCTATCCAGGCGGGCTGGATTCCCGCATTCGCGGGAATGACGACGGCGAGGGTCCTCGCGAGCCGGTTGTCTCACGGTTCAACGTACCTTTCGCTCACCGCCACAAGAAATCCACGATCAAGGCGCTGTCTGCCGTGGTCGTGGGCTTTTCGTCGCAACATCGCGCACTGCTTTCAAAGCACCTTTTCGCTCACCGTCACATTCTGATCTGTCTGCTATGAGACCTATTCCTCGCATCCACACTGCGCCGTTGCCACGGCCCTTTCTTGCCAGCATCAGGCCAGGTTCAGGTGCTCGGTCCGTTCCTCTGACCACCAGCTTTGAGAGACTTCTCCTTATGCTGACGATAGGGGTGACACCTCTATTGGATACTCTGCCCTCGCTGGGTGAGTTCAGCGTGGCATGGATCTGGTTTACGGCAATAGGCGGTTATATCTTCTTGGAGAGAGGCCGGGCATTTGGGCGAGCGTGGCAGCAAACAGTGTTCTTGCTGGCTTATGGCTTCATCGCTGCTGGAACCGTGATGGAGCTACTCCATCCTAGTCCTGACTTTCGGGATCTGATTCGCTTCGTTCAAACCATTGGAGGCGCGGTACTCATCACGTCACTGTGTCGAGACCGGCGAGCCATGCAGGCAGGTCTCTATGGCTTCCTTCTCCTTTCTTGTTTGCTGACCGTGGTTCTTCTTGTCACCTCTTATGGCGATTTGCGCGCTGCCGAGGTGGAGGGGTTTGACGAAGCTTCGCAATTGCGCGGTTCGGTGTACCGGCGCGAAGGCGTCGAAGAGTTGTTGAAAGATCTGAACCGGGTTTCATTCCTTTGCGGTATGGGAGCCCTGGTTGCCTTAGGCCTTGCGGCTAAGTCCTCCAAAAACAGCCTTACCTGGTTTGGACTTGCGATCTTCTGTCTATTGGGTACCTTTCTTCCCCTTTCGAGGTCGGGCATCCTGATCGTGGGATTTTCGGGTCTGGCCATACTGTTCGCCCGGCGAGGCAAATTTGTCGAAGGGGTTTTGACCGTCATTGTCATCGCAGCATGCCTGTACGCGATCACTCCCCCAGCTGTGTTCGAGCGATTCAAAACCAACGACTCGCAGCCAGGAAAAATCGATCTGCGGCAAAGGATCTTCGAAGGGGTTCTGAGGAGTCTGCCCGAATTCTACCTATCGGGTGTGGGAACCAGCGACTATTGGAATGGATGGGCCGCGAAACAAGGGATTGCAACTCGCGCGCGCAAGCCGCTCGGCGCGCATAACAGCATGTTTCAAGTTTGGATCTATTGGGGGTTGCCAGGTCTTTTAACCTTTCTCGCCCTGCTTTTTGCGGCTTACCGCTGCCTGCCAAGAGGGTGCGGACGAGACGCTTTGGCGTTGTGCCTATTGGGATTGACGCTGGCTATGGTTTTTCGACTGTCATTCACGCATGCCTTCTACGTCAAAGACTTCACGGCTGTGACCGGGCTCTTAGCAGCTGCGCGGCTTTGGATATGGCCATCCAGGGCCGCTCTGACCCCTGCTCTGACTGGACAGAGGCCAAGGCAGGTATCTCGCTATGCGGTCTCCTAATACGTTCGGCGCTCTCCACGGGTTTCGAAAAGTCTGGAGTCTCCTCACCTCAGCCCTCGGTTTCGCACCAGGGAATCCAATCGAAGGCAATGTGACGGGGGACGATTCTTCTTTATCCGTCACTCATCCGTTACGAGAGATTGCACGGTCGATTCCATTTTCGGGGCCACAGGACAAGTACGACGCAGTTGAAAACGCTCTCGGAGAACTTCCAAAGGGGCCAGCTGCAGAGATTGGTTGCGGCAAGGGACGCTCTCTGCTGGTTCTGGCGAGATTGGGGTTCGAGCCTCTTTATGGGATTGATCTTTCACCGACCTCCATTGAGTCTTCACGAAGTCTGCTTCGATCGAGTGGCACGCAATGCCAGCTGCTCCTCAAGGATGCCGTAGACCTCAGTAACATTCCCGACGACTCTCTGGCCTTGATCTACTGCAGAAACACGTTTCAGTACCTGGACCATGCCCCAGTCGCGGCATCGTTCCACCGGGCGCTGCGCTCGGGTGGATACCTCGTCATGGAAGCAATGGGGCTTGGTTACTATCTCTGGAATACCCGATTGAAGAACCTGTTCAGCCCCGATCGGTATTGGACACTACTCTCGTATCCCCGTGTGGTCGTCCGGACATTCCTGTACCGATGCTGCGGCAAACAGCTCCTTTTGGGGTCAACCGCTCCGGAAATGGGCTGCACGTTGAATGTAATTGAGCGCTTCGCAAACCTCGTCAACCTTCAGATCATATCGGTCGGGCCGGCGCCTTCGTTGCCCGGTTATCTTTGTATTCTTCGCAAGCCAGTTCATGAGTAAGAGAATCTTACATCTCATTGGCCAACTCGCGCGAGGGGGGGCCGAGCGGCAAATGATCTCGATCTGCGTCGAGTTGAAAAGACGGGGATGGGACCAGGCGGTCGCGACCTTCTATCCGGGTGCGGCTTGGGACCAGAAGATTATTGAAGCAGGAATCACACTGCTGCAACTGCCTCGCCACCCGATTCCGATGTTTCGCCTCTGGCGTCTGCATCAATTGGTGCAGCGAGAAAAGCCTCAATTGATACACTCTTGGTCGCTCCACACCAATGTTTATGCAAGTTATCTCCCCTTCAAAAAGAATCGCCTGGTTTTGTCGTTTCGCTCTAATCCCACGGTAGACGGCATCGAGGGAACGCCCAAAAGCAAAGTGAGCCACGCCTGGATTTATGACCGCGCCGACTGGGTAGTGAGCAACTCTCGCAGAGCCCTTGCCGATGTTCGAAAGATGGGCATTCATCCCAAGCGTGAGAGCGTGGTGGGAAATATTGTGCACATCCCAAACGCGAAACCGAAAACGGGCCACAAATCGATCCGGATTGTGGCAGCAGGTTCGCTAAATCCCCTCAAGGGATATCACGACCTGTTGAATGCTTTGGGAATTCTGGCTCGCCATGGCAGGCCTTTCGAGTTGGCGCTGGCCGGAGACGGCCCCGAACGAAAGCGCCTGGAGGAGCTTGCGGCTCGATTGAATATCAAGCCGCACGTTGCCTTTCTGGGTGAGATTGAAGATGTGCCGGCACTCATGGCATCAGGAGACATTCTGGTTCACCCATCCTATAGCGAGGGGTTGAGTAACAGCGTTCTTGAGGGGATGGCTGCCGGGTTGCCAGTTGTGGCGACTTCGGTAGGCGCCACCCCTGAATACGTCGAAGATTACAAAACGGGCTTTCTGGTCTCCCCGGCGCGGCCGGAGTTGCTTGCCGAGAAGATCCATTTGCTGGCGAGCCAGCCGGATCTCCGTGACCGTCTCGGCCAGGCGGCGCTCTCACGAGTGCGCGAACTGTGCGGTGCGCCTCAAGTGACGCGCCAATACGAACAGGTTTACAACTCCTTGCTGGATAGGATCTAGGATCTTCAACCACAAACCGCGACGCGTGAGACAGCAATGCTGACACTGATGTATCACAATATCCTTCAGCAGCCGGCCGACGATCTGCCCATCGCCGGCCATCAGATCACTCGTTGGAGTTTTCAACGTCAAGTCGAAAGACTGCGCTCGCAGGTCCTTCATCCTTTCGAAGCACATGCCCGGCTCCGCCAGGGTCAACGTCGAGAGGGCGTTGTTCTCACGTTTGATGATGGCGCCCTGGGGCTGCTGGAAGCCTCGCGCATCCTGGCAGAGTATGGGTGTGTCGGTGTTGCATTTGTTTGTCCCGATGCTTTTAAGAATGGCCTATGGTTCTACAAACTGGCAGACGCTTTGGTCCGGACGAACTGTGCCGCTCTCAAATGGCGCGGACAAACATGGCGGCTAGCCTCCTCCCAAGAACGCCGGAGGGCATATCACGACCTCTCGTCCAGGCTGTTTGATTGTCACCCAAAGCAAAGAGACCGGAGCTTGATCGAACTGTGGGACTCCCTAAACGTGCCGGTCGGCCCTCCACACCCGGCTCTCACCGTCATGAATGAAGAGCGACTGCGCGAGATGGTTCGAGCGGGTGGAATGGTGTTGGCGAACCATTCCTGGTCGCATCCCAATCTGGTGAAGCTTTCGTCTGAAGAATATCGGGAAGAGATTGATTCGGCTCAAAAATGGCTGGAAAACTCCGGACTGCCTTTCGTCCCCTGGTTTGCTTTTCCACAGGGAGTGCATAACGCCCCGACGCGTGAAGCGGTGCGCCTATTTCGGTTGCGAGGATTTGGCGCGGGCATGATTGAACCGATCGATGTTCTGCCGCGAGCCGGGATTTACTCAATGGACGCCAACTCCTGGCGCTTCCGCGCCAAGACTGCCATCGACGGACGTCTGGTCCACCTTAGGGAGCGCGCGAGAAGATGTTTGAGCGGGAGATGGTAGGAGATCATGCGCGTACTGGCGATTACTAACATGTATCCTTCAGACGAGACACCCTGCGTAGGGGTATTCATCGAGCAGCAGATCAAGGGGCTTCGCGGCGCCGGCGTCGACGTGCAGGTGATGGTCGTGGACCGCTTGAAAGAGGGAGCAAAAACCTACTGGGGCCTGGGCCGCCGGGTGCTGCGTCGACTAGCTGCCTCGACGGCCGACGTGGTTCACGTGATGTATGGTGGAGTGATGGCACAAGAAGTGGCCAAATACGTTCAGGATCGACCACTGATTGTCACCTTTCACGGTTCCGATCTGTTGGGCGAAAACCTCTCAGGCCATTTGCGAAAATGGATATCCGCCTACGGGGTCTTGTGTTCCCACAAAGCTGCCAGCAAGGCCCAAGGCATTGTGACCGTTTCCAGAACCCTCTCGGAAGCGCTTCCTAAGCATATCGATCGCACCAAGATCCGGGTCATTCCTTGTGGCATCGACCTCGAGCGGTTTAAACCACTGGATCACGAGCAATCCTGCCGCAGCCTGAATTGGGACCCCAAAAAGTTCCACGTTCTCTTTCCCGCAAATACGGGCGATCCCGTCAAGCGGCCAGCGCTGGCCCGGGCCGCCGTGAATCTGTTAGGTGCGAGGGGAATTGATGCCGACCTTCACTATTTGTCCGGCGTGGCGAATACAGATGTGCCTGTCTGGATGAATGCCAGCAACGTGCTGTTGCTGACTTCTCTGCACGAAGGCTCGCCAACTGTCGTCAAGGAAGCGCTGGCTTGCAATGTCCCGGTTGTCTCGGTCGATGTCGGCGATGTACGCGAGAGGATCGAAGGCATTCAAGGGTGCCACCTCGCCGCACCCGACGCCACGAGCCTGGCCGACAGGCTGTTGTGCGTCAAAAAGCGTGCCAGCACCATCGAGGCTAGAGCCAAGATCTCAAGTCTTTCACTCGAACGCGTGGCTCAGAGTCTGTGTCAGTTCTATTCGGATGTTCTGAAAACGCCTCAATCCCAATGGCGCAACTGTTGAACCAACGAGTGACGATCGTCATTCCTTGTCGGAATGAAGCAAGGCACATAGAGACATGTGTGTGGTCCGTCTTTAACCAAAACTACGATCTCGATTTATTGGAAGTCATCGTGGCCGACGGGATGTCCGATGACGGAACAAGGGAGATCCTGGCGACACTTCAGGAACAGCATTCCAACCTTCAGGTGGTGGACAATCCGGGTCGAATCGTTTCCACTGGCCTCAACGCTGCAATCCGGATGGCTCAGGGAGTGATCATCGTCCGGATGGACGCCCACACCGAGTATGCCTCAGACTACGTCCGGGAATGTGTTTCTGCGTTAGAACAGCGAGACGCCTCCAACGTGGGCGGCCCGGCACGAACCCGGGCCCAGGGGTTCATCGCGCAAAGCATTGCAGCCGCGTATCACTGCCGCTTCGCTTCCGGAGGAGCACGCTTCCACGATGAGAATCACGAAGGCTACGTGGACACGGTTCCCTATGGATGCTGGCGCAAGTCGACGTTGGAGCGAATCGGACTCTTCGACGAGAGTCTCGTCCGCAACCAGGACGATGAGCTGAACCTCCGTTTGACCCTGTCGGGCGGAAAGATCTGGCAGTCGCCCAGGATTGCTTCCTGGTACTCGCCCCGCGCTTCTCTGCGCGGACTGTTTCGCCAATACTTTCAATATGGGTTCTGGAAAGTAGCTGTCATTCGGAAGCATCGTCTCCCGGCCTCTTGGCGACACCTTGTGCCTGGGGGCTTCGTCCTTTCAAACATTGGTTTGCTGCTGGCCATGCTGGTGGCGCCTTGGTCTGGCTCCTTTCCCTTGGGAACCTGGTCTTTCACGGCATGGAAGGCTCTGATCGTAACCTATGCCACAGCAACTTTCGGGGCAGCATTGGTCACAGCCGGGAAGCGAAGTTGGGCATTGCTGCCGGTTCTCCCTGTAGTGTTTATGATCTTCCACTTTGCCTACGGTCTTGGATTCCTCGCAGGCCTCATTTGCTGGCCTTTTAGGCTCCGGCGTGCCATCCGACAAGGGCGACTCTCTTCAGCCATCAATCGGTAACTGTCTGCCCTTCCGCCTGGGCTACCACTTGGACCCCGACCTCTCGAACTACGCGATGCCATCCGCACGCAATTCACCGGTGCGTGCTGGAAACCACGCGCGTGCTGACAGGGCTCCCATGAAACGACTCTTTGATACGCTCTCGGCCGCAGCTGGCCTCGTGATCCTGGCGCCTGTGTTGTTCCTGGTGGGGGCCATCGTCGCATGGGACGATGGCTTTCCGGTTCTCTTCAGACAACGGCGAGTGGGAAAAAACGGCAGACACTTCCAATTACTCAAATTTCGTTCCATGGTGTCACACCTGTCTGGAAGCAGAGTCACTGCCGGAAGGGACGCCAGAGTCACCCGTGTGGGGAAGGTTTTGAGGAGATTCAAACTGGATGAGCTGCCACAATTGTGGAACGTCCTGAAAGGCGACATGAGTTTCATTGGCCCGCGGCCAGAAGTGCCAGCGTTTGTGGACTTCCGGAATCCAGTGTGGAACGCTGTGGTGAGCACCCGACCTGGCATCACAGACCTCGCCAGTCTGGTCTATCGCAACGAAGAAGACCTTCTCGAAGGCCGAGATAACCCCGAGATCTATTATCGGGAGGTTATCCTCCCGGCCAAGCTGGAATTAAATCTCTACTACCTGGAGAACCGTTCGCTGTGGCTCGACCTCAAGCTGTTGTTATTGAGCGTTCAGTACAGTCTCTTTCCCGCTGGCTTTGATCCAGACAAAGTCAAACGTATCTTCACTCACAGGCGCGTCACCCGCGCTCCAAACCCGGCCGACATTTCATAAAACATTGTTTGCGCCCCTGCTTCATTTGGCCCGAGCACCGCAGATCAGGGCGCTATCGAGGGGAATCCATGTCAAGTTATCCATACATTCCTTTTCACAAACCGTCGATTGGGGAAGAGGAAATTAATGAGGTCGTCGCAACTTTGCGGTCGGGTTGGCTAACAACCGGTCCTCGCACGGCGCAATTTGAAAAAGAATTCCAAACCTATGTCGGGGCAAGCCACGCGCTAGCGGTCAATTCCTGCACGGCGGGGCTGCATCTGGCTTTGGCGGCTCTGAAGATCGGCCACGGCGACGAAGTCATTACAACGCCCCTCACTTTTTGTGCCACGGTGAACACTATCCTGCAAGTGGGTGCGACGCCCGTCCTGTGCGACATCGGCGCTGACGGCAACATCGATCCAGAGTCACTCAGCACACGAATCACAGAACGCACCCGCGCAATCGTTCCAGTGCATATTGGGGGGCTGCCCTGTGAGATGGATGCGATCTGGTCTCTGGCGCAGCACTACGGCCTGAAGGTCGTTGAAGACGCCGCGCATGCCGTGGGTTCTCACTATCAGGGTTTTCCAATTGGCGCCGGGAATCCTCAAAGTGGCCGTCGCAGCGACGTCGTGGCCTACAGCTTCTATGCAACGAAAAATCTAACAACAGGCGAGGGCGGGATGGTGACCACACAGAGTCAACCCTTGTTGGAATCCATGAGGTCTCTCTGTCTCCACGGTATTAACAAGGATGCCTGGAGCCGCTATAGCGAACGCGGCGATTGGTACTACGAGGTACACACTTCCGGGTTCAAGTACAACTTAAGCGACATTCAGTCGGCCATTGGGATTCATCAATTGCGACGACAGGAAGAATTCATCAGGGTGCGAACCCACTACGCAACTCTTTACCACCGGGCTTTCGCTGATATTCCGGAACTGGAACTCCCGCCTGATGCCAGCAACTGTCGACACTCTTGGCACCTATATATCCTTCGCTTGAACCTGGAACGTCTACAGATCGATCGGGGCGAGTTGATTCGACAATTGCGACAGAGAAATGTTGGCGCCAGCGTTCATTTCATTCCCATACCCTTGCATCCCTATTTTGCTCCTTACGCAAATTTGGCCTGTAATCAATGTCCGCGCGCACTCGAACTCTATCCGCGCATGGTCTCGCTCCCGCTGTATCCGGCCATGAGTGAAGAGCAAGTGGCCTGTGTGGTACAGGCGGTGAAAGCCGTGGTGCGCTCTGCGCGGAAGGCCAAGGCGGTTGCAGTGCCCAATGTCAGCCGCCCGCAGCGCATTGCCAAGGTTCGTTTTGGGATGACTGAGGCAGCGCCTTAGGTCCCTGATCTTCCGTACCGTTACCCACACCCTCCTCGGAATCGAGCTGAATGTTTATGAAATCTCTACTACTAAATCACCGTCGCTTCGTCCTGGGTCTTTACCACTTTGTGTTGATTGTGTTCTCAGTAGTAACTGCATACGTGCTGAGATTTGATTTCTCAATACCCTCGGACGAACTCACCCTCGTTCGGCAAGCTTTGCTGATTGCAGTTGTTGTGAAGTTGCCCATCTTTCTTCTCACCGGAATTCATAGAGGTTGGTGGCGATTTGTGGACATGACTGAACTCATCCGCGTGTCCCTGATCAACATCCTGGCTTCGCTGAGCTTTGGGCTAGTCGCGACACTGCTTATTGGCTCCCGCTTTCCACGCTCCGTGTTTGTTGTCGATTTCCTGGTCTGTTTTGTGCTGACCACTGGACTGCGGTTCGCTGTGCGCCTTTACAACGAAGCGCTTGCAGGAGAGCTGTCGGTGGTCCGAGGCAAAGGAGTCCTGATCTACGGGGCCGGCGCGGCAGGAATGATGCTGCTGAGAGAGCTCCGCACAAACGCTATGCTTGGATATCACGTTCTCGGATTTGTCGACGATGATGCGAAGAAGAGGAACACCTTGATTCTCGGTGTGAAAGTACTCGGCGTGGGTCGGAGTGTAGCGTCCATCGTCGATCAATTCAGCAGAACATCCTCTCGAGTCGAAGAAATCGTCATTGCCATGCCGTCGGCAACGGGGCTCCAGATGAGAGAAGCCCTCGGCAATTGCCGCATCACCGGCGTGCACTGCAAGACAATTCCCGGTTTCGGTGAATTGCTTAAAGACAAGGTGCTGAGCGCGCAGATTCGGAATCTATCTCCTGGGGATCTGCTGGCGCGAGAACCGGTGCGGCTGGAAGAGGATCGCATTCGAGAACATATTGCTGGCCGGGTGGTGTTGGTGACCGGGGCAGGCGGCTCGATCGGCTCGGAGTTGTGCCGGCAGTTAGCCCACCACAAGCCGCAAAAGCTTATCGCCTTCGACCAGGCAGAAAGTGACTTGTTCAAAATCGATATGATGCTGCGGCAGTGCTTTCCTGAGCTTGAAGTCGCAACCGAAATTGGAGATATTCGCGACTTGAGAAGGATTAACGACGTCTTCGCACGTCATGCCATCGATTCCGTTTTCCATGCCGCTGCTTATAAACATGTCCCTCTGATGGAGTCCAACGTTGCGGAGGCGGTCAAGAACAACATCCAGGGAACCTGGAACGTCGCTTCGGCGGCGCGCCAGAACGGAGCGTCAGATTTTCTCATGATCTCTTCTGACAAGGCAGTCAATCCAACCAACATAATGGGTATGACCAAGCGTGTGGCTGAGATCATCGTTTCCGCGATGCAGTCGGAAGGCTCGGGCGGAACGCGCTTTGTCTCCGTGCGGTTTGGCAATGTCCTTGGCAGCAACGGCAGCGTGGTGCCAATCTTTCAATCCCAGATTGAGGCAGGAGGCCCTGTCACCGTCACTCATCCCGAGGTTCGGCGTTACTTCATGACCGTTCGCGAGGCTGTGCAACTGGTGTTGCAGGCTTCCACCATGGGTAAGGGCTCCGAAATCTTTGTGTTGGACATGGGAGAACCGATTCGCATTGTGGATCTTGCCCAAAACATGATTCGTCTGTCTGGCCTGGAGTATGGCAAAGATATCGAAATACGCTTCACCGGGCTGCGTCCGGGGGAAAAGCTTTTTGAAGAACTCATGACCGAAGGAGAAGACATCCTAACGACTTATCACGAGAAGATTAAGATCTTTCGGGGCCTCTGTCCAAAACGCTATGTGATTCAGCAATGGTTATCAGAGCTGGGGCGTCTCTTGGCGGGGAGCGACGAACAGGCTCTGATCTCCCACCTCCAGGAACTCGTTCCGGAATATCAGCCTCGCTGGGAGGCTGCCTCAGTGGTGATACCGTTTCAGTCAGCAGTGGGCCAATAAATTATGGATTAAGTCCTGTTTGCTGCGGTCAAGGGCTCAGATGACCTTGATATTGCGAGGTGCGGGAATTGGGTTCGACACCGGCGGGTGATATTCATACGCACCGACATCGGGGCTCTTGCCTGCTGGAAGAGGGTTGTTGTCGAAATCGGCAGTCAGCCCGCAATCGATTCCTAAATCGATTGCAGGCGAGTCGGATCGCAAATGGAAATCCCCATTGTCGGCATTCACCCAGTTAGGAGCTAAACCTTCAAGATTGTTCGAGAGTGTCGTGCCAGTTCCATAGTCGTCGATTTCATTGCCAGGATAAGTCCGGTAGACCAAGTTGTTTCGAACGACCGCTCCCGCGCTGGTCGTCCCGATAGAAATCCCCCCTGTCATGAAGTCCCTGCCGTAGACAGTGTTGTTGTAGATCTTGGTGTTCGTCACATTGTAGTCAGCTCGAATGCCATATTTGTGGCCGTAAACAAGGTTGTGATGAACGACGTTTCCGTCGCCGCCACAGATAATGAGGCCCGCTTTGTCGGTGAGTGAACCATTGTTGTAGATTCGATTTCTTCTCACAGTATTGTTGTTGATGTCACCTTTGTCCCCGTAGAGATGAATCCCATAGCCAAAGTTGTCATGTACGCGACAGTTCTCCACGATATTGTTGCTCGAAGAGATGTACAAGCCATGATCGAATTCGCTGTTCCCGTTATGATGGACATCCAGTCCTATAAATTCGTTATTCCCCGCGTTGCCGCCCCCGGTTGATAAGACACCTTGATTGCTGGCGGAGTGTTTGATTTCACAGTTCTTGATTCGAATATGGTGAGCGTGGTTGTCCTTACTGTCGCTGTAAGTGATCTTCACAACGTCATAACCCACGTTGACGCCATCAAGAATGAAGCCTTCAACAACAATGAATTGCGTCTTTGCACCGTCAAAGTGAAGTACACGATCGACGCCAGCCCCCGGCCTTAGGGTTACGGTCTCTCCGGAATAGGCAGCCACAGTGACCGGAGCGCTCCAAGACGAACCACTGGGAATCGCGTTCCGCAAAGATTCCGCATAGATCCCCGCTCTTACGTACAGAATGTCTCCAGGGGTCAGAACACTCGCTCCTTTACTAATGGTTCTGAAGGGAGACGAGGTCGAAGTTCCACTGTTGGCGTCACTGCCTGTGGCTTGGTCCACATAATACACGCCCCCGAGAGACAGTTGAGCAATTCCGTTGATTGACGCAAAGAAGAAACATACGCGAAGAAGCAGCTGAGAATTCTTGACCTTGGCCCGCATGGAAATTTATTCCTTAGATCTAGTGAAATGGAACGAAGATTCGAATGACTGAAATTGTACTAAGGATCACGATTAGGTAACAGGATTCAGAGCAAAAGGCACGGTCGCTCCCGTTATTATCGACCCGATGTCCCAGACGTTTAGAGTGCAGAAATGATACCAAACTCTATAAACACGACGACCGGCCTTTACCAGCCGGAAGAAGTCTTGTTGCTTCACTGTGCCAAGACCAATCCAAGCGCAGACAATGTCCTTCAAATGAAGGCAATGATGCTCAAAGGAGTAGATTGGGGTTATGTGCTCAGCATTGCCCGTCTCCACGGTGTGTTGCCGCTACTCCATTGGAACCTCAGACATTTTGATTGCGAACTCGTCCCTGCAGATGTCCTAAGGCGGCTGCAGGAGCATTTTCGGCTCAATGCTTTAAGGAATCTCTTTCTCTCCGGCGAGATGCTTCGCATCGTGAGTTTGTTCCAAAACGAGGGTATTGGGGCGATCCCTTTCAAGGGTCCTGTACTCGCAGCTTCGGTCTATGGCGATCCTTCCCTGCGAGAATTCATCGATCTCGATATTCTCGTGCGCAAGCCGGATCTGTTGGCCGCCAGAGACCTACTCGTACGCGATGGCTACGTCTTGGACTTGGAGCTGACAGAGTCCGGACAGGTTGCACGGCTACGCTCGGGTTGCGCAATGAGTCTATCACGCAACGACGGCAAGGCCATTGTGGACTTGCATTGGAAGTTCGCAGCCTCGAGGTTTTCTCTGCCGTTTGATCTTGATGTCCTCTGGGGCAGGATGGAGACCGTTGCGATTGCTGGTCACAAGATGGCAACACTCTCAGCGCTGGATCATCTGTTATTGCTGTCGGTACATGGGGCGAAACACCGCTGGGAGCGTCTGGAGTGGATTTGCGACGTTGCGGCCCTGCTGGAAGCTCACCCCAACCTTGACTGGGAGAAGTGCTTAGAAGAAGCCGCCAGGCTGAGAGCGGAACGAATCTTACTCCATGCCCTTCTCGTAGCGAGCAACTGTCTCGGAGCCAAGCTTCCTGCCGTTGTGCGACAGAAATTGGAAGCAGACCCAGTAGCGCATTCATTAGCTGCCCGAGTCGGCAAGAAGCTGTTCTCGGAACTCGACTCGTCTCTTGTGACCGCTGACGAGACCGCCTTTCACTTGCAAATGCGCGAACAGCTGGCTGATAGAATGCCTTACCTTCTTCACCAACTTCACCGCTGGATGATTCCCACAGAGCGGGACAGAATGGTCTTTCAGCTACCTGCGTTTCTCTCATTTCTCTACTATCCGCTCCGCCCAGCTCGTTTACTTTTCGAGTACGGAATGAATCCATTTTCCCAATTTCTGAAGAACCTTCGCCTCAACAGATCATGAAACGGATCATCCGATTTTTGCGCCTTCCCGAACTCGACCGAAGCTTGTTGATCAAGTCGTGGGTCTGGCTGGCAGCTATTCGGGTGGGGCTTTACCTATTCCCGTTTGAAACCTTGCGCACATGGATCGTGTCACGAACGCCAACGGCGTCCACCGAGTCTTTGGACGAGCCATCCGCCTATGTGAACCGTGTCACTTGGGCTGTACATGCCGCCAGCCGCTACCTGCCCGGCGCTCAAACCTGCCTCGTCCAAGCGCTCGCCACGCAACGCCTCCTGGTCCGTCGAGGTGTTTCGACGCGCCTCTTGATAGGACTCACCCGAGCTAGCGCTGGAGTTTTCGAAGGACACGCCTGGGTGGAAAGCGACGGGCAGATTGTGATGGGAAAAGCAGGCCATGAACGGTTCGTCCCACTGAAGGCGCTAGGAGAAAGAATTGAAGAGCGTTCACACTAATTCGCCAATGATCGACGCCCGACTGTGCCCTGACCCGGACGTCATTTGTCAACGAATGGGTGGAAGCATCGTCTTGCTCAATCTAAGAACGGATCGTTTCTATGAGCTGAATCCCACGGCTGCAAGACTGTGGGACCTACTGAGTAAAAAATCTGATCCCGCTCTGATTCAGGAGACCTTGCTAAATGAATTTGAAGTCGAACCGGGCCAGCTTGCCAATGAAATCGGCACGCTCATTACTTCGCTAAAACAGGAAGGTCTGATCGTCGAGTCGGAGTTACCTAATCAGGAGGGGGAGCGATGACAGACTCCTGGATTCTGCGTTGGGACACCTTAGTTGAAGAGAAGCCAAAGCTTTTCAAGCTGGGCAGCGAAACGTCATCCCAACCCGATTGTTTTGAAGCAACGTCCGGGACCTTCGTCGTCTTCGACGGATATCTGTTTGCCCAGAATGGTTCCAATGAGCATCCAAACCCCTCCGACGCAGCACGGGTTGCGTTGGCCTACAGGCAACGGGGAGAAGATTTTCTTGACGGATTGCGCGGCGGCTTTACTTTGGCCGTTTGGGACCATGAACGGAGATGCCTCATCACCGGACGAGACGCCATGGGGCTCAGCCCCTGCTTCTATCACTGGGATGGCCGGCATTTCCTTCTCTCTACTTCCCTGGAGGCAATTACAGCTCAACCTGAAGTTGGCCGGCAGTTCAATTTATTCGCTGTCGGGGAATACCTGCAGGGCTATTGCTCCACTCACCAAAGAGAGGAAACCTTCTTCCAGAACGTTCGGCGTCTGCCTTCCGCGCATCGCCTGGTACTACGGAATAAAACTCTATCGCTCACCCGCTATTGGGACCCGGTCCCTCCTGGATTCTCTTGGGCCAGCACAGAAGAACTCTCTCAGTTTCAGCCGATCCTGGAACGAAGCGTCAATCGATGCCTGGCCGCAGGTGCAGATAGCCTGGCTCTGAGTGGCGGTTTCGATTCGGTGAGCCTGGCAATTTTGGCCGCTGGGCAATTGAAGGGATCAACTCCGCTGCATGCAGTCTCGCTTCGATTCGATGAGACCATTTGCGATGAAGGAGAGACCCAAGTTGCGGTTCCCCGCGCTCTAGGCATGCCTCAACTGTTACGGACTGTGCGCGAGAGTCTTGGCGGCGACAGTTTTGTGGCTGCAGCCCTCGCTCTGTCCAAGAGCAGTCCTAGTCCGGTTCTCACGATGTGGCAGTCCATGTATACAGGCCTGCTTAGGTCCGCTTCAGCCCTGCATCTCAGACGCATGCTGATGGGAACCGGCGGCGACGATCTCTTTAATGTTGACCCCAGCTATGGCGCCGATCTGCTGGGAACGGGCCACCTCGGAAGGCTATGGCGTTTCTTGCGTGCCTGGCAGCGGACTTCTCCTTTTCCCGCGTCATTGGTCGCGCGCGAAGTGCTCTGGTACGGTGCAGCGAGACCCGAATTGAACCGGTTGGTCAGTACGGTCTATGAGCGCATCCCTTCAAGCATCAAAGCACAGCTTCGCAAGTGTCGGCGGCCAAGGGAAGTCCTGAAACCATGGATCTCTCGTAAAGACGCCGAGTTGGTGTTCGTGCTCGAACAGCGTCGCCGCACTCCGATCCCCATTGAGATGGCGCCCGGCGAAGGCTCTTATGTCCGTCGAATCCGTTATCTCCCTCAAGCACCCCTGTTGCTGCTCGAGCTTGACCAAGGCATCATCTGGGCACGGAACCTGGGCTTCACGCTTCTGTATCCTTACTTCGACCGGGATCTCGTCGAGCTGTCGTTACGTATCCACCCCGAATACTTGCTCGCTGGCGGCCACAACAAGACCCCTTTGCGACAGTTGGTGGCTGAGCGACTTCCCTCGGTGCCGCTCCGCAAAAAGAAAGTTGATTTCACTCAAATGGACCATGAGTTGTTAGTCGCCCAAGGCAAGGACATCTGGAAGAGAATGGGGGGTCCAACGATGCTCGCAGAATTGGGTCTCGTGGATCCGGACCTTGTGAACAAACTTATGGATGACTATTTTTCCGGACGTGACAAAAACTCCTTCCGAACGTGGATCATCCTCAGTACTGAAGAGTGGTTGCGAGCCCAATCTCGTAGTGCATCCTTCGAATCCAGGACCAGCTTTGGCACTCCGGCGTCCCTCGGAAACTCTCCCTCGTCTCTTGCTTTATCAACCGCCGCCAGGAGAGATCAGGATTGCGTCCAAGCGGGAATGGGTTGAAACAAACGGATCCATCCTACGTTCGGACAAAGTCCATAGCCCCTTCCCTGCCCTAAGATGTTTGACTTTTCGCCATTGGATCGTCGTCGGAGATCCATTCAGCTGCGGGCCCCGGCTTCGCAGTTGCTCGTGGTCAGCATTGCCATGTCTCTGGAGTCTGATCACAGATCAAATGAAAGGAGGTGAGACTCGCATGAATAAACCAAAACAACATACTGACGATCTCGCCCCACCGAAGGCAAAGGTGTTGTGGGAGCCCCCAACCTTGAAGTTCGTTGGCAGTGTTCAGGACCTTGTGCACGGCGGCGGAAAATCTGGAACCAACAGGGACTCCGATCCGCAAGGCACTTTCAAGCAGGGGATCGGCTAACTATTGTCCCCCAATAAGAGCTCGATTGAAGTCAATCGGTTCTTCGGAGCAAGAGAAGGTGGGGCCGGGCCGCCTTCTCTCACTCTGTCAGTTGTAAACGTCAGAGTTTTCTGGAACAGCTTGCGTCGTTGACACACTCGAACGTCTATAACAGTAACAGTGACTCTATTGCGCCAAAGCATTCCAAAACTAACTTTGTGTGCTGTGGAATCTGGCTCAGGCTGCCTGTTGGAGAAACGTGATTTAGCTGTCCAAACTTGGTCAGATTTACACGGAGGTGTGTTTGCTCATTGCTATACGCAAGATGACACGGACTGGATCGAACTACCCGGTCTGGCAGAGTATGGATTTTCCAAAACCCAGGAAGAGGTCAAAGCATTCTTCCACCCCAAAGTGCCGGATGAACTCGTGCGGGAAACTTACCGACGCTCGGTCCTTCCGATGGTGCTTCAAGCGAGCGGAACGGAAGTGCTTCATTCCAGCGCTGTGCTGATGCCGCAAGGCGTCGTGGCACTCTGCGGTAAATCGTGGTCAGGCAAATCGACAACGGCTTACGCCCTCAGTCAACGTGGATATTCGTTGTGGGCAGACGATGCAGTCGCCTTTGACACCACGGCCGAGCAAGTGTTGACAACCCGCTTGCCGTTTCGAATCCAGCTTCGACCGGCGTCGCGGTCGTTCTTTGGTACTCCCTGTCTTACCACGAACCCAGCGACTGGAACGCGCGCTGCCAACGATCGACCGGGACAACAGCCTGCGGCTCTGTCCGCTCTTTGCATTCTCAAGCCGTTGACTTCAAATGAAGACTTGGAAGTTGAGATCCGGCCGTTGTCCGCGTCCGAGGCCTTCCCAGCGATTCTCTCGCATGCCTATTGTTTCAGCTTGCACGACCGGGAGCGCAAACGTCAGATGATGCAGCGCTACATGGATCTGACCACGAGGGTTCCGGTAATCGAAATTCGATACAAACCGAATCTGGAGAGAATCACAGGGCTTGTGGATTGCATCGAATCCTGTGCCAACACACTCTGAAAGAAATGATGCTTCCGGGGATGCAATCGTGAAGACCGAACCGAACCCAAAGAACTCGAGATGGCGGCAAGCCTGGGCACAGCTGTCCTATTTTCCTCGAACACTGCGACTGATCTGGACTGCCGCACCTGGATGGACTCTGGCATGGATTACGCTCCTCGTTGTGCAAGGAGTGATTCCTGTCGCAATCGTATCTCTGACGCGTGCGCTGGTCGACGGCGTGGTTGCCATTCGCGATTCAGGTGGCTCCTTCCAAAAAGCCGGCCCTGTGCTGTTCCTCGCGGTTCTAATGGCCGTCCTAGTTCTATTGGGGGAGTTTCTGCAGGGAGTCAGTGAATGGATCCGTACTGCCCAATCGGAACTGATCCAGGACCACCTCAGCGCCCTCATCCACCAAAAGTCACTCGCAGTGGATTTGGCGTTTTACGAGTCGCCAGAGTTCTACGACCACCTGTACCGCGCTCTCAGCGACGCGACTAGCCGGCCGCAGGCTCTCATGGAAAGCAGTGGCAACCTGTTGCAAAACAGCATCACCTTGCTGGCCATGGCACTAGTGCTCGTTCCTTATGGTGTCTGGCTGCCGTTGGCTCTGTTGTTGAGCACTTTGCCCGCACTCTACACTGTGCTCCGTTACAACTGGCAGTCGCACCAATGGTGGGAAAAGACAACCACCGACCGGCGCCGCACTGTTTACTACAATCTCATGCTCACCACGCCTGAAGGCGCTGCTGAGGTTCGGCAGTTTGGGCTGGGCGGGCATTTCCGATCCTGTTTTCAACAGCTGCGTGCTGCTCTCCGAACGCAGCGCCTAGAGCTGATAAAATCTGCGAGCCTTGCCCGATTAGGCGCGGGAGCCATTGGTCTCGCGGTCTCCGGTGCGACACTGGTTTGGATGATCTGGAAGACGATCCAAGGGTGGGTCACTCTTGGCGACCTGGCACTGTTTTATCAGGCCTTTCAGCGTGGCCAAACTCTCATGCGTTCATTGCTGGGGAATGTAGGACAGATTTATTCGAACAGCCTTTTCCTGGCAGATCTATTCGAGTTTCTCGGACTGCAACCTAAAGTCGTCGACTCGTCCAATCCCGAACTTCTTCCTCCCAGGCTCAATCAGGGAATACGGTTCCAGCATGTTACCTTTCGGTATCCAGGCAGTGACCGCGTTTCTCTCCGCGACTTCAATCTGACCGTTCCTGCGGGGCAAGTGGTCGCCATTGTCGGAGCCAACGGAGCGGGAAAGAGCACTCTCGCAAAGCTGCTCTGCCGCTTTCACGACCCCGAACTCGGTCAGATCACGGTGGATGGCATTGACATTCGGAATTTGCCGTTGAACGAGTACCGCCGCATGATTTCCGTTTTGTTTCAAATGCCTGTGGCTTACCAAGCCACAGCGGCTCAAAACATCGCCTTTGGCAATCTGGATGCAAATCCCGGGTCCGGCGAGGTCGAGGAAGCGGCAAAAGAAGCAGGAGCGCACGAGATCATTGCCCGACTCCCTCAAGGGTATGAGACATCACTTGGGAAATGGTTTACAAACGGGTCTGAGCTGAGCGCCGGAGAATGGCAGCGGATCGCGATGGCCCGGACCTTCCTGCGACGGGCCCAGATTCTGGTGCTGGACGAGCCCACCAGTTTTATGGATTCCTGGGCTGAATCGGAGTGGCTGGAACACTTTCGAAAGCATGCCGGCGATACGACTGCGATTGTCATTACCCATCGATTCACAGTTGCCATGCGAGCCGATGTCATTCATGTAATGGACCAAGGTCGCATCGTGGAGTCCGGCAGTCACGAAGAACTCGTGAAGCGAGGGGGGCTCTACGCAGCCTCCTGGCAAAATCAAACTGGGGCACGCTCGAGTGTTCCGCACAGCCCTGCGTATGCAGTGGTCTGACGATCAGTTCCGGTCGTGCCATAATCAAACCGTAACTTTGATTTTTCCTTTCAAATTACTCAAAGTTATAGAGTTAAACCCATCAATAAAACCCCCGTCTCGTCACGCTGTCTCAGGTCTATCCAAAGTGACAGCTTCCAACTCTTCCTCCCCACTTGAAACCTGTCGTAGCATCTTCCGTGGCCCTCCCGCTTTCTCTCTTGCAGTTTTAACGTTCATAGTTGGCTACGCTGTTGTCCAGCACGGGGGCATCCGTCCGAGTGACTGGAATGTTTGCCTGCTCCTGTTGGGTCTGCTTGGGCTGGTGTATCGGTGGCTGACTTTGCCAGGGGAACTTGCCCCGCCTGTCGCACCTTTCCTGCGTTGGCCACTGGCCCTGCTTCTGAGTTATCTGGTCTTTCAGATCGTTCCCTTTCCTGAAGGCCTGGTTGAAGCATTTTCACCCGCCCGAGCGTACTTCTCAGCGTCACCCTCCTCCCGCCAATTCGGCCCTTTGCTCTCTACTTTCAGCGTTGATCCCGGCACGACGTTTTCATACCTGCTGCGTGTAGCGTCCTACGCGTTCGTGTTCTGGTTGACTCGCCAACTGACTTTTCGCTTCTCGCGGCAACCGTGGCTAGTTGCTTGGCCGATCGTAAGCATCGGGACGCTGGAAGCAATCTGGGGAATCGCACAGGTCGCCTTTAGAGGCTCGCACAGCTTTGCCTACGGCAGCTATGTTGCTCAAGGGCCATATTTTGTCAATCGCAACCACTATGCCGGCCTGCTTGAGATGGCGCTACCCCTCGCAGTGTCGCTCGTTATCCTTCAGAGTATCCGCGCTGGGCAGCGTCAGTCGTTTGCCGTGCCATTGAGCATCCTCTTCGTCTCAGCGGCTCTTATGTTCTGGGCCATCCTTCATTCTTAGTCGCGCATGGGTTTCGTCGTCTCCCTGTGTTCTCTGTATCTGATGGGGTTCATGACTCTGGGCCGCCGTCTTCCATTAAGGAAACAGATTGCTCTATTCGGTTTGCCGTTTTTTCTGTGGGCAGGTCTCAGGATGCTTTCGACGAACGACCTGACAGCCCGCTTCTCTGAATTCTCGTCACCGGACAAGGTCAAGCAAGAGAGTCGCCTCAAATTGTGGCTAGAGGCTTGGCAGTTGTTTACAGATTACCCGCTGGTAGGCTCGGGCCTGGGGACTCTGCAGGCAGCTTCGCTACGCCCATCCCCGCTGTTGCGGCGAGTCCATTACGCTCACAATGACTACCTGCAACTGCTGGTCGAGTTGGGCATTCTGGATAGGGGTAGGGAGAGCGTGCTGCTCCCCCTCCCTCCGAACCGTACAGGCGGATCTCCCGCATACGGCTCTCCAGTCGGTGGTTTTACCTGGTTAAGGATTGACGAATTGCATCATC
>Ga0163150_10001060_pt1 | contig 48719 bp, 33 predicted proteins | sample OliLakLV19P2IB_FD_148628 | JGI IMG/M metagenome (GOLD analysis project Ga0163150, IMG submission 148628) | Freshwater microbial mat bacterial communities from Lake Vanda, McMurdo Dry Valleys, Antarctica - Oligotrophic Lake LV.19.P2.IB | ecosystem: Environmental > Aquatic > Freshwater > Lake >... | reverse complement strand
ACCCCTGACCCCCCATGATCATCGACGCCCACCAACATTTCTGGCAGCTCGACAAGCCGTTTCAATACGACTGGCTGCGGACGCCCGCGCACCGGCCGATCTGCCGGGACTTTCTGCCCGAGCACCTCAAGGCCGAGATGGACGCGGCCGGCGTCGAGCGCAGCGTGTTCGTGCAGACGCAGCACGACCTCGAAGAAAACCGCTGGGTGCTCGGGCTCGCTGAGGAGCACCCGTTCATCGCCGGCGTCGTCGGCTGGGTCGACCTCGCCAGCGAAAATTGCGAGGAGCAGATCGTCGAGTTCAAGCATCACCCGAAGTTCGTCGGCGTGCGCCACATCGTGCAGGACGAGAAGGATGACAACTGGATTGTGCGCGACGATGTGATGCGCGGGCTGCGGCTGCTGGAGAAACACCGGCTGCCCTTTGATCTGCTTTTCTACGTGAAGCATTTGCCCCATGCGTCGACGCTGGCGGAGGCGCTGCCGGAGTTGCCGTTGGTGATCAATCACCTCGCCAAGCCGCTGATCAAGGAGCAGCGGTTCGAGGGCTGGACCGATCAGCTCAAGGCGGCGGCGAAGTTTCCCAACGTGTACTGCAAGCTGTCGGGCCTGGTGACGGAAGCGGACTGGCAGGCGTGGAAGCCGTCGGACCTGCGGCCGTATGTGGACGCGGCCCTGGCGGCGTTCGGGGCCGACCGCCTGATGTTCGGCAGCGACTGGCCGGTGTGCGAGCTGGCGGGGAATTACCTGCGGGTGTTCGAGGCGCTGGTCGAGGCGCTGGGGCCGATCTCCAAGACCGAGCGCGAGGCGATCTTCGGGGGGACGGCGGTGAAGTTTTATGGGCTCGAGGTATGAGTGAGCGTGCCGCGGGGATCAGCCACCGAGACACCGAGGACACCGAGCAGAAGCAATCGGAAATACTGAATAATTGGTTGTACAGCGCTCTCCACGCCCATTGCCTGATCCCTCTGGCCAGAACTGGCGGTCGATGGTCAATTTCTTTGCATCGCTCCCCCTCGGTGTGCTCGGTGTCTCGGTGGCCAATCGATCGAAACGCCTAAGTGCCATTAAACAGGCCGGAATCGCGTCTATGATTGGGTTGCGATTCTGGATGTCTCCCCCCGTGTCGGGTGGCGGCCATCGGTCCCGCGATTGAGTCCTCGGATGATGCATCGATCTTTTTTAATCCGTTGGTTCGTCGCGGCGGCGGCCCTCCTGTTCGGCGCGATGGCGGCCGGGGCGGAGGATGCTGCGCCGGCGGCGAAGGACAAGGGGGGCGCGAAGCCGCCAGCGGCTGCGGAGAAGAAGCAGCGGTCGGCGCTGGACGCGATGTTCGAGGACGATGTGAAGCCGGTGCTCGCGTCGCACTGCTACTCGTGTCACGGCGATAAGAAGAAAAAGGGCGACCTCGACCTGGCGAGGTTCGCCGTTGGCGAGCAGGCGGCCATGTCGCAGGAGCTCTGGGGCAAGGTCGAGGAGCGCGTCAATGCCCACGAGATGCCGCCGGAAGGGAGCAGGCAGCTCAGTGACGAGGAGCGCGCGAAGCTGCTGCGCTGGATCCGCAAGCTGCCGCGCGACCCGGGCGCCGACTGCTCGAAGATCGCCACCGACAAGACGCAGAATTTTTATAAGGGCTACGTGATGAGCCGCCGGCTCAACCGCGGCGAGTACAACAACTCGGTGCGCGACCTGATCGGCGTCGACATCCGGCCGGGCGATATTTTTCCCGCCGACGGCTCGGGCGGTGAAGGGTTCGACAATAACGGGGATGCCCTGTTCACCTCGCCGATCCTGATGGAGAAATATCTGGAGGCGGCGGACGCGGTGTTGACTGCGGTGCTGCATGACGGGGCAAGGTTAAAAATGGAGGCCCGCGCCCTGCCGGGCGGGGCTGTGGCGAATGGGCCGACGGCGCAGCAGATCGAAGCCGCGCGCCAGCGCATCCTGTTCATCAAGCCGTCGGACAAGCTGAAGCCGCGCGAGGCGGCGATGCCGATCGTGATGCAGTTCGCGCGAAGGGCGTTCCGCCGGCCGGTCGAGGCGAATGAGATCGAACGGCTGCTCTCGATGTTCGACCGCGCCCAGGCCCGCGGCGATTCGTTCGAGGCGTCCATCCGCCTCGCGCTCAAGGCGGTGCTCATCTCGCCGCACTTCTTGTTCCTCGTCGAGCCGGAGCCGGAGAAGGAAGGCGTGTATCGCCTCGGGCATTACCCGTTGGCTTCGCGCATCTCGTTTTTCCTGTGGGCATCGCTTCCGGATGATGAGCTATTGAGCCTCGCCGAGGCGGGCAAGCTGCACGACAAGGACGTGCTCAAGCAGCAGGTCCGGCGGATGCTCAGGGACCCGCGCGCCAAAGCGATGGGTGAAAGCTTCGCGATCCAGTGGCTGGGCCTGGAGCCGCTGGGCACGACGGTGAAGCCCGATGCGAAAAAGTTTCCGCAGTATGACGCGGCGCTGGAGCGGGCGATGCGCGAGGAGGCGGTGTATTTGTTTCACGACATCGTGAGCGGCGACCGCAGCCTGATCACGCTGCTCGACGCCGACTACACCTTCATGAACGAACGGCTCGCGGCGCACTATGGCGCTGCGGACGTGAAGGGCGAAGCGATGCGGCGGGTGCAGTTGACCGACCGCAACCGCGGCGGCGTGCTGGGGCTGGCCGGGGTACACACGGTGACATCGTTCCCGCTGCGGACGAGCCCGGTGCTGCGCGGCAAGTGGGTGCTGGAGGAAATCCTCGGCAGCAAGGTCCCGCCGCCGCCGCCGGACGTGCCGTCGCTGCCCGCCGATGACGAGAAGCACGCGGGGCTTTCGTTTCGCCAGCAACTGGAGCTGCACCGCAAGAACCCGGAGTGTGCGTCGTGCCATCAGCGGATGGACCCGCTCGGCTTCGGCCTGGAGAACTTCGACGCGATCGGCCGGTGGAGGACGGAACTGGCGGGGCAGAAGATCGACTCCTCCGGCGTGCTCCCCAGCGGCGAAAAGTTCGCGAGCCCGGCGGAACTGAAGGCCGTGCTGCTCAATAAGAAGGACGAGGTGATCCGCAACCTGTCGCGTAAAATGCTCGGCTACGCCCTGGGACGGAGCCTCAATAAATTCGATCAGTGCGTGGTGGATGATGCAATGAAGGCTTTGAAAATGAACGATTACAAGGCGGGGGTGCTGGTCGAGACGATTGTGTTGAGTTACCCGTTTCAGTACCGGTTTGCGAAAAAGTGAACGAGACGCGACGAGACTTTTTTTATGAGTAAGAACTGGCGACTTTCCCGTCGTACCTTCCTCCGCGGCGCGGGCGTGTCCATCGCCCTGCCGCTGCTCGATGCGATGGCGCCGGCGAAAGCGCTGGCGGCTGAAGCTGCCGCGCCGGGGAAGCCCCCCGTGCGCATGGCCGCCCTCTTCTTCCCCAACGGCGTCTATGAAAAAAACTGGGTGCCCGAGAAGGACGGCCGCGACTTCGCGCTGCCCTCCTCGCTCGAACCGCTCGCGAAGCTGAAGGACCACTGCCTCGTCCTCTCCAACCTCGACAAGAAGCTCAGCCACCAGGGCGACGGCCACTACGCCAAGACCGCCAACTTCCTCACCGGACTTCAGGTGCACAAAACCGTCGGCAAGGAAATCTCCGCCGGTGGCATCTCGCTCGACCAGCTCGCCGCCCAGAAGATCGGCCACCTCACCCCCCTTCCCTCGATCGAGCTCGGCATCGATCCCGTCATCTCCGGCATCGACTCCAACGTCGGCTACACCCGCCTCTACGGCTCCAACATCTCCTGGCGCACCGCCACCACGCCCGCCGCCAAGGAGATTAACCCGCGCCTCGCGTACCAGCGCCTTTTCGGCGCCGCGACCAGGCCCGCCGCCGCCGCGCTCCAGAAACGCGACGACGACCGCAGCCTGCTCGACATGGCCCTCGAAGACGCGGCGAACCTCCGCAAGAAGCTCGGGCGCGACGACCAGTTCAAGCTCGATGAATATCTCGACTCCATCCGCGCCGTCGAGACACGCATCGAGTTCTTCTCGAAGCCCGATCCGCGCACGTGGAAGCCGGCCGCGGTGCCGACGCCCGGCAGCGTCCCGCTTCCCGCCAGTGACAAGCCCGACAACCACCTCGAGCACGTCCGCTTGATGCTCGACCTGATCGTGCTCGCGTTCCAGACCGACTCCACCCGCATCAGCACGTTCATGTTCGCCAACTGCGTCTCGGGGCGCAACTTCACCGGCCTGATCCCCGGCGTCAGCGGCGGGCACCACGAGTTTTCGCACCACGAAGGCAAGAAGGAAAAGGTCGAGCCGTACAGCAAGATCAACCGCTGGCACGTCGAGCAGTTCGCGTACATGATCGAAAAGATGCGCTCGGTCAAGGAAGGCGCGGGCACGCTGCTGGACAACTCAATGGTCCTTTTCGGCTCCAGCATGTCCGATGGCAACCGCCATGACCCCAGCAACCTGCCCATCCTCATCGGCGGCAAGGCCGGCGGCACCATCGACACCGGCAGGCACCTGCGCAGTGCCAAAAACACCCCGCTGTGCAACCTCTACCTCGCGATGCTCGAACGCCTCGGCGCGAAGGCCGACCGCTTCGGCGACAGCACGGCCGCGATGAAGCTGGCGTGAGGCGACGTGTCCGGCGTCGCTCAACCACCCTATCATCGCGCATGAGCATCGCCGCCCTCCCGCATCCCTCGCGTCAACCCCACCCCGCGCTCGGCCTCATCGTCGCGCTCGCCGTCACTTACGGCGTCGCTTTCCTCGGCGGTCTCGCCCGGCCCGATGCGTGGTTCGACTCCATCGCGAAGCCAGCGTGGAATCCGCCAGACTGGGTCTTCGGCCCGGTTTGGTCCATTCTCTACACGCTCATGGCGATCGCCGCGTGGCTCGTCTGGCGCGACCACGGCTTCAAAAACGCCCGGGCCGCCCTCGTGCTCTACGCCGTGCAGCTTGCGCTCAACGGCCTGTGGTCGCCGCTCTTCTTCGGCTTGCACCGCCCCGACCTCGCGCTCATCGACATCATCCTGCTCTGGCTGGCGATCGTGGCGACGACGGTTCTCTTTTTCCGCCGTCACCAGGCCGCGGGCTGGCTCTTCGTGCCCTACCTCGCGTGGGTTTCGTTCGCCGCCGCCCTCAATTTCGCCATCTGGCGGCTTAACGCGTGACGCCCCGAGCCGCGACGCAACGCGTCGCGGACGCGCCGAGTGGAGCAAGGACATTCGTTGCGCAGTCGGGCCAGCGACCGTCAACTTCAGGACCAATCGACAATCAAGGACGCCCTGAGCGTCCGCGACGCGTTGCGTCGCGGCTCGACCGCGGCCCCGAACCCTCGTTTGGCCCTGTGTTTCGACGTAGGTCCACATCGCCGTTTGACCACCTCCAGCTATACTGGTTCGTTGCTCCAACCGATGTCTTTTTCAGACAGCAGAAGGCCCCGCCATGCTCAACGTCACCGGCAACGGCTCCACGCGCACCTGTGATGGCGCGACCCGACGCGACTTCCTTCAGGTCGGCGCGCTCGGCGCCCTTGGCCTGTCCGTCTCGCACCTCGCCGCCCTCAAGGCCCAGGGCGCGGTGAAGGAAAACCACGACGAAAAGTCGTGCATCATGATCTTCAACCTGGGCGCTCCCAGCCAACTCGACCTCTTCGACCCCAAGCCCGATGCCGCGCCGGAAATCCGCGGGCCGTTCGCCACCATCAAGACGGCCTCGAAAGACATCCAGCTCACCGAGCTGCTCCCGCTGCACGCCAAGATCGCCGACAAATTCTCGCTGGTGCGCAGCGTGTATCACAACGCCGCCGCGGTGCACGACACGGGCCACCAGATGCTCCAGACCGGCCGGCTGTTTTCCGGCGGCATCAACACGCCGCACGTCGGCTGCGCGCTTTCCTTCCTGCGCGGCGGCCGCAACGAGCTGCCCTCTCACATCATCCTCCCCGAGCCGATGGGCAACACCGGCGGCAACATGCCGCACGGCCAGGACGCCGGCTTCCTCGGGAAGGCCCACGACCCCTTCTCCCTCGACGCCGATCCTTCCAAGCCCAACTTCAAGGTGCCCGACCTGCTCCCGCCCAAGGAGATCGGCGAGGCCCGCATCGAGCGCCGCCGGAAGATGCGCGACGTCGTCGATCAGGCCGTCGATAGCTTCGAGAACAGCGAGAGCGCCAAGCTGATGGACGCGAACTTCGACACCGCGTTCCGCCTGATGACCAGCAAGCGGGCCCGCGACGCCTTCGACCTGTCGAAGGAGCCGGAGCACGTCCGCAAACGCTACGGCATGACGCGCTTCGGCCAATGCTGCCTGCTCGCGCGCCGCCTCGTCGAGGCCGGCGTCCGCTTCGTCACCATCAACACGTTCATCACCGTCTTCAACGAGGTCACCTGGGACATCCACGGCAGCAAGCCCTTCACCTCGATCGTCGGCATGAAGGAAATCGTCTGCCCGATGTACGACCAGGGCTACAGCGCGCTGATCGAGGACCTCGACCAGCGCGGCATGCTCGACGCGACGATGGTCTGCAACCTCTCGGAGTTCGGCCGGACGCCGCGCGTGAACCCGGCGGGCGGGCGCGACCACTGGCCGGCGTGCTGGACGGTTTATTTCGCCGGCGGCGGCGTCAAGGGCGGCCGCGTCGTCGGCCGCAGCGACGAGATCGCGGCCTACCCCGCGGAGCGCCCGGTCAACCCCAGCGAAATCGCCGCGACGATCTATCACGCGATGGGCGTTGATATGGAAGCCCATCTGCCGGGCCCGCAAGGGAGGCCGTTCCCGGTGGTGGATTTCGGGACGAAGCCGGTGAGGGAGTTGTTTTGAATCGAAACGTCACCGCACGGTGCGGGACGCAGATCGGTATACAATTACGATGTCGTTTTCAACAGGAATGAGCCATGGTTGCTTCGAGAGTAAAAAGCGTGATCGAGGCCGCGATGCAGCTGCCTCCAGAAGAGCGCGAGGTTGTCATCGACCAACTGTGTGACAGCCTCGACCCAGGCGCTGACGATGCCGAGCAGGTGGCTTGGGAGAAAGAATTAGACCGACGTATTGATGAAATTGAGCGCGGCGACGCTCACCTGATTGACGGTGGGCCTTTCCTCAAAGCATTGAAGGAGGGTCGGATTCCGTGACCTATCGCCTTCGTGATGAAGCTATCGCGGAGGTGAGAGAGATTGCCGAATATTACCGGGCGATCCGACCAGCGCTCGCGGAGGATTTCGCGACCGAATTGGCCCGGACGATTGAGGAAATCGTCGAGTTCCCCAAGGCCTGGAGCCGGCTTCATCGCGGCACTCGTCAACGCAAGATTCATCGATATCCGTACCTCGTGATCTATTTGCAGGAAGGTGGAGAGGAAACCGTCGTCATCGTCGCGGTGGCGCACGTCAAGAGACGCCGTCGGTATTGGCGGCGAAGACTTCGAGGCTCTCGATGAATCGATTGATTGTGGCGTTCGCGTTGCTCGCATTTGCCACGTCGGCCTCCGCCGACGACGGCCTCTTCCGCAACCAGGTGCAGCCCATCCTCGCGCGTTACGGCTGCTCCAGCGGGGCGTGCCACGGGGCCGCCGCGGGCAAGAACGGTTTCCGTCTCTCGCTGCGCGGGTACGACGATGAGGGCGATTACCGCGCGATCACCCGCCATGCCCAGGGGCGGCGCATCACGCTCACCGATCCCGGGTCGAGCCTGCTGCTCCTGAAGGCGACGAACGCGGTGGCCCACAAGGGCGGCAAGCGGTTTGATGTTGAGTCACGCGAGTACAAGGTGCTGGCCGACTGGATCGCGACGGGCGCGCCGGGGCCGGGCGAGAAGGATGCACGAGTGGAGCGGATCGAGGTGCTGCCGGCCAGGGCGGTGCTTAAGCCGGGCGACAGGCACACGCTCACCGTGAAGGCGTATTTCAGCGACGGAAGGGTGCAGGATGTGACGCCGTGGGTGAAGTACACGTCGGCGGACACGACCGTCAGCAGCGTTGATGAGAACGGCGTCGCGACGATCACGGGGCACGGCGAGGGGTCGATCACCGCGTGGTACCTGAGCAAGATCGCCACCGCGACGGTGACGTCGCCGTATGCGAATCAGATTGTGCCGGAGGTGTTCGCACAGGCGGCGCGGCGCAACTTCGTCGATGAGTTGATCCTTGCGAAGCTGAAAGACTTGAATCTGGCGCCGTCGCCGGCTGCCGATGACGCGACGTTTCTGCGGCGGGCGTTTCTGGACACGATCGGCGTGCTGCCGACGCCCGCGGAGGCGCAAGCGTTTTTGGCGGACAGCGCGACGGACAAGCGCGACAAGGTGATCGAATCGCTCTTGACGCGGCCCGAGTTCATCGACTATTGGACGTATAAATGGTCCGACCTCCTGCTCGTCAACAGCAAGAACCTCAAGGCCCCCGCCACCTGGGCCTACTCGCAGTGGATCCGCAAACATGTCGCGGGCAACACGCCTTGGGATCAGGTCGCCCGCGAGCTGGTCACCGCCACCGGCTCGACGCTCGAGAACGGCGCCGCCAACTTTTTCGTCCTGCACGATGACCCCACCGAGATGGCGGAGAACATCACGGTCGCCTTCATGGGCATGTCGATCAACTGCGCCAAGTGCCACAACCACCCGATGGAGAAGTGGACTAATGACCAGTATTTCGCGATGGCGAACCTCTTCTCGCGCGTCCGGCAGAAGGCGACGCCCGGAAGTGGCGACGGCAACATGGTGATCTTCAGCGCGGCCAGCGGCGAGCTGAATCAACCGCTCACCGGCAGGCCGCAGATGCCGCGCCCGCTCGATGGGCAGGCGGTGTCCTTCGAGGCGGCCGGCGATCGGCGCGAGCAGGTCGCGTCGTGGCTCGTGTCGCCGGACAACAGCTATTTCGCGCGGGCCATCGTCAACCGCGTGTGGAAGAACTACATGGGCGTCGGCCTCGTCGAGATGGTCGATGACATGCGCAAGACCAACCCGGCCAGCAACGAGGCGCTGCTCGCGGCGCTGGCGGAGCACCTCGTGAAGAACGGGCACGACCTCAAGGCCCTGATGCGGACGATCCTGCAATCGCAGGCGTATCAGCGGTCGAGTTCGCCGCTCAAGGAAAACGCAGGCGACACGCGCTTCTACTCCCGTTATTACCCGAAGCGGTTGATGGCGGAAGTCATGCTCGATGCCCTCTCGTCCGCATCGCTGGCACCGACGACTTTCAAGGATTACCCGGCCGGCTGGCGAGCGCTGCAACTGCACGACGCCGCCATCGATTCGTACTTTTTGAAAGCGTTCGGCCGGCCCGAGCGGCTGCTCACCTGCGAGTGCGAACGCACCGATGAGCCGAGCATGGCCCAGGTGCTGCACATCGCCAACGGCGACACGCTCAACGAGAAGCTCCGCGCCAAGGGCAACCGCATCGAGAAACTCATCGCCGCGAAGGCGAGCGACGAGGCGATCATCGACGAGGCGTATCTCGCCGGCCTGTCGCGACTGCCGTCGGCGAGCGAGAAGGCGTCGATGCTCGCGGTGCTGAAAGAAACGAAGCCGCAGGAGAAGCGCGAGGCGATCGAGGATCTGTTCTGGGGGATTCTGAGCAGCAGGGAGTTTCTGTTCAACCACTGATGCCGTTGAGGCGAAAGACCGGATTTTTATCAGGCAATGAGGAAGAGAGGAAACAAGGAAAAGAAAGAGAATTCGGAGGATGGCTGGGCAGCAGTCAGCGACAACGTGTTTCTATCTCTCTTCCTATTCCTCATTTCATCCCTTCCTTATTTCCTAAATAATCTCTGTTCCGATGATTGCCTCGGAAGTCAGAAGTCTCGACCGCGTGCCGGAGCGAACGAAATGCGATTTGACCGCTACATCCTGTGCGTCCTGATCGGGCTGAGCCTCGCGGCATGGTCGCACGCCGCCGAGGACAAGCCCGACGCCTCTTCCTATTCGCAGGTGCACACCCTCTTCGTCCGCCACTGCCTCGCGTGCCACGACAGCAAGGAGGCCGAGGGCGGGTTCGTGCTCGAGAGCCACGAGAAGCTCATGAAGGGCGGCGAAACGGGCGCGGCGATCGCCCCGGGCAAGGCCGAGCACAGCCTGCTCGTGAAGCTGATCGAGCACCGGGAGAAGCCCGCGATGCCCCCGCCGAAGAAGGGCGACAAGCTGAAGCCGCAGGAGATCGCGGTGATCCGGGCGTGGATCGATGGCGGCGCGCCGGGCCCCAGAGCGGGTGAGGTGTTGCTGACGTTCGTGCCGCGCCCGAAGATCGCGCCGAAGGGCGAGCCGCGGCGATCCATTCATGCCCTCGCTTACGAACCGAAATCGAAGCTGATCGCGGTGGCCCGGCACGGCGCGGTCGATCTCGTCTCCGCCGAGAGCCGCGCGGTGGTGCGCCGGATTGAAGGGCATCGCGGCACGGTGAATGACTTGCTGTTTTCCGCGGACGGGACGCTGCTGATCGCCGCCGCGGGTCTGCCCGGCGAGCTCGGCGAGGTGCGCTTCTGGCGCATCGCCGATGGCGCGCCGCTCCGCACGATCGAAGGGCATCACGACGCGATCTATGCGGTCGCGCTGTCGCCCGATGGCGCAACGCTGGTGACGGGCAGCTACGACCAGAAGATCATGCTGTGGAACGCCCGCGATGCGGCCGCGACCTCGCCGCTGCGCACGCTGGAGGGGCACAACGGCGCGGTGTTTGACCTGGCCTTCCGCGCCGATGGAAAAGTGCTTGCGAGCGCGAGCGGGGACCGCACGGTGAAGCTGTGGAGCATGCCCGATGGTTCGCGGCTCGACACCTTAAGCGAATCGACGCAGGCGGTACACGCGGTGGCGTTTGCGCCCAAAGGCGACCGGCTGCTGGCAGCCGGCGTCGACAACCGTGTGCGGGCCTGGCGCATCAGCGACAGCGCGAAGGAAGGCACCAACACGCTGCTGGTCTCGCGCTTTGCCCATGAAGGCGCGATCCTGCAATTGACGTTCTCCGCTGATGGTTCGCGGCTCGCGACCTCGGCCGATGACCGTTCGGTGAAGCTGTGGACCGGCGACGACATCACGCCGCGGGCGCCACTCGAGAAGCAAAGCGACTGGCCGACGGCGCTGACGTTCGCGCTCGACGGCAAGGCTGTCGTCGCCGGCCGGCTCGACGGAACATTCGCGGTTTACGACGCGGCCAGCGGCGCCATTTTGCCGCCGCCGAAGCCGGAGGTCACACCCGTCGCCATCCCATTCGGCGTGCAGCGCGGCGTGCCGCGCGAGGTACGCATCACCGGCAAGAACCTCGCCGCCGCCGATGCGGTGCGTTCCGCGGAGGCGAAGATCACCGGCGCGATCGTCGCCGGCAGCTCCATGAATGATTCGATTCTCGTGCGTCTCACTGCGGCCGCGGACATCGCGCCCGGCACCTACGAGTTCTCCATCGCCAGCGCCGGCGGCGAGAGCGGCAAGCTGAAAGTGCTCGTCGACACGATCGCCCAAGGCACCGAGAGCGAACCCAACGATGTTGCCGCATCGTCAACGCCGCTCGATCTTCCCCTCAGCGCGTGGGGCACGATCAGCACGCGCGGCGATCAGGATGTCTTCGCGTTCACCGGCAAGGCGGGGCAAACCATCGTGGTCGATGCGATGAGCGCGCGGCTCGGCGGCAAGGCGAACCTCGTCGTCACGCTCAGCGACCCCGCCGGCCGGGTGATTGACAGCAACAACGATTTTGATGGTTCGCCCGATCCGTTCATCGCGGCGAAGCTGCCCGTCGACGGGCGCTACACCGTCGCCGTGCGCGATCTTCAGATGGCCGGCTCCGCCGAGCACGCGTACCGCCTGACCATCGGCGAGCTGCCGGTGGCGACCGCGGCGTATCCGCTGAGCGTCGCGGAGAATGTCGAGGCCGTCGTGCAGCTCACCGGCTTCAATTTGCCCGCGAATGCCAGCGTGAAACTGCCCGCGAGCCTCGGCGGCGACATTACCGTGCCAATCGATGCGGGCGCCATCCGCACACGCCGGCCGCTGAAGGTGATGGTGACGAGCGGCATGCCCGACGGGCGCGAGACGGAGCCGAACGATCAGCCGGACAAGGCGGCGGCGATGGCGATTCCGAGCGTGATGAATGGCCGCATTGATCGCCCCGGTGACGCCGACCTCTTCCGCTTCACCGCCAAGAAGGGCCAGCGGCTCATCCTCGAGACAATGGCGTCGCGCCTCGGTTCGCCGATCGACACGAAGATCGAAGTATTGCATGGCGACGGCCCGCGCTTGGCACAGCCCGTGGTCCGCACGCTGCTCCGCGCCGTGCGCGACACCGCGCACACCTTCCGTCCGATCGACGCCAACGCCAACGGCACGCGGCTGGTCAATTGGGAGGAGATGGCGCAGAACGAGCTGCTCTACATGCAGGGCGAGGTGGTGAAACTCTTCCTGCCGCCGCGCGGGCCCGATTCGCAGTGGGACTTCTACACGCTGGCCGGCAAGCGGCGGTGCTACTTCGACACCAGCGCGACGGCCCACGCGCTCGATGAGCCGTGCTACATCGTCGAGCCGCTCGCGCCTGATGCCCCGACGCCGCCGCCCAATGGCCTGCCGATTTTCACGGTGCATTACACCAACGACGACGATGAGCAGCGACAACTCGGCTCCGACTCGCGCCTCACATTCGTGGCCCCCGCCGACGGCGCGTACCTCGTGCGCATCAGCGATGCCCGCCACTTCGGCGGCGATGCGTTTGCGTACCGCCTGATCGTGCGCGAGGCGAATCCGGAATACCGCGTCACGCTGCTCGGTGCGAACCCGACGGTGCCGACGGGCAGCGGTGTGTCGTTCAGCGTCGTCGCGGATCGCACCGATGGGTTCGAGGGCGCGATCACGGTGGAGATCGCCGGCACTCCGCCCGGGTTCCACATCTCATCGCCGCTGGTGATCGAGGCGGGCCACAACGAGGCCCGCGGCGCGATCTTCGCGGAGCCCGGTGCCGCGGCACCGACGTCTGAAAATGCCTCGAAAATACAGGTGAAATCGCGTGCGATGGTCGACGGCAAGGAAGTCGTGAAGGACGTGAACACGCTCGGCGTCATCAAGCTCGGCCCGCCGCCGAAGCTCACCGTCGATTTGGTGAACGAGCCCGCGAGCCCGGCCGCCAGCGGCGCGATCATCGAGATCTCCGCGATCCCGGGGCGGATGACCGCCGCCCGCATCAAGCTCGGCCGTAGCGGCCACACCGACCTCGCCAGCCTCGACGTCGAGAACCTGCCGCACGGCGTGATCGTCGCGGACCTGGGGCTCAACGGCCTGCTCATCCGCGCGGACGAGAACGAGCGCGTGATCTTCATCATCTGCGCCCCGTGGGTCTCGGAGATGGACCGGCTGTGCTACGCGAAGGCGAAGGAGGCGGGCGCGCCGACCTCGCGGCCGGTGATACTGAAGGTGCGGAAGAAGTGAGCGAGCCGCGACGCGACGCGACGCGTCGCGGACGCCAATGAAATCCTTGAGCGCCGGATGCGCGAAGTAATGCCCGAGACGTCGGTCGCGATGATGTTGACTATCTACGGTCCCACCCGTCCGCGACGCGTTGCGTCGCGGCTGTGAACTCATCCCCCCACCGCTTTCAGAAACTCATCCGGCGTCTTCCCCGTGTCCTTCATCGTCCGCATGTCGACCAGCACGCGGTGCCGGCCGAACAGGCCTTCGTGCACCGGCACCAGCTCGATCACCGGGAAACCGTGCATCGGCCGCAGCGCCGCGTGCAACGTGACCGGCTCCGCCTGCGACAGGACCTGCGGCAGCCGCGCGGTGGCGATGTGAGCGGTCGGCCAGTCCTCGTGGTGCACCGCGATCTTGAAGCGCGTGGTGTCCGCCTTGATGGGGAACCCCGTCAGCGGCCGCGGTCGCTTCACTGCGACACCGCCGGCGACATGCGTCGGCACGTCATCGAGCAGGTCGACCCAGGTCGCCTGCCCCTCGACCGCCGCCGCGATGCGCACCCGCGGCAGTGATTCGAGGTACGTCGGCGGCGACGCCGCGTCTTCGCCGTGCTCGCTCTGGCGGATGAACGCGGCGTGTTTTGCCGCGCCGCGAGCGAGTAGGCCGCGCGGCACGTCCTTGCCTTCGACCAGCACGCGCTTCGGGCTGCTCCACATCTTCAGCAGGTGGTGCATGCCGACCGCTTCCTTCTCGCACGGCATGCCGGCCATCGGCCCGGTGATCACCGCGCCAAGGAATCCCTCGGGCGGGGCCGCCTTCTTGCGCTCCGTGAACCAGTCGCGGATGTCGGTGAACTGCGGCGTCTTGCCGAGGCACTGCCGCAGCAGACCTGGCACCGGCTCGACGGCGCGGAAGATTCGCTGCGTCGCTTGCCGGCACTGCTGCTTGAGGAACTCGCCGCCGCGCACATGCTTCGCCAGCGCGACAACTGTGGGGAACGGATCGCTGCCGTCGCTCAAGAGCGACAGCGCCGCCTTGAGCCACGGCGTACACCACACCAGTTCCCACACCCGCGCCGCGTTCATCTGCTGGTACGACATCTCCAGCGAGCGGATGGCCAGACGGTGCAGCAGCTCGACGCCATAGCTCGGCAGCGGGTCGAGCACCTTGCGGCGACGGGCGGGGATGAAGTGCGTCCGGCCGTTGCTCTGTGCGGCGAAGATGTCGACCGTCGTCACCTCCCAGAGGTCGAGCCCGAAATGCAGCACCGCGATGGAGCCGATCGGCTTCTCCGCATCAATGCGGTCGATGTCGAGCTCGGCCGCAAACTTCTCGCACCACGCCATCGCCGCGGCGATCGGGCGGGGCAGGAACGATAGATTCAAGTGGTGCGATGCGCCGGCGTCGAGAAGCTCCTGCTGCGACGCCTCGCCGAGATGGTTCGGCACGATGAGCGTCATTGGCTCCGGCCCCCTCTCCCTCGGGGAGACGGTGGAGGCGAGTGCTCCTGTCGTTGTTGTGCCGCCGCGAGAACCTGACGTTATCCCCGCTCGACCCTCACCGCGGCCCTCTGCCCGGGGGAGAGCGGGGCGGAGCGCGGCGAGCGCCTGGGCGATCGCGTCGGCGGCGGTGACCTGCGTCTCGCGGCCGTCATCGCCGCCGGTGCGCCACGTCCACAATTGCCGTGTCGCCAGCATGTGCCATGCGTAGGCGAGCGGGAACCGTCCGGTGGTTTCGCCCGCTTCGATGCGAGCTTCGATGGGCCAGACCTCACCGGTGCCGCGCGGCTGCGGCGGCCAGATCAGATCGGCGCGCAGCGGTTCGCCCGCAAAGCGCGGCAGGATCGCCGCCGGCGCGATCGAATAATCGGGCGGCATGTGGGCCGTCGCGCTGCGCGAAATCGCGCCGACCTGGCTGTGTTCGACGACCTGTCCGTCGACCTCGCGCACCGTCTTCGCTTCTGCCGCCTCGAGCTCGACGCCGAGCCCGCTGGCCGCGGCGCTGTCGCGGACAACTGCCGATCGCAGCGGCGGCGCGGCCTTCGTGGATTCGTTCGAGCTGTTCAGTGTGGTGACCAAAGTGTTTGCCGACTCCCGTCTCTTGGGTGCCACGGACAGCGAAGCGACGCTTGGGGAGCGGAGTCGTCCGTGTTCCATCGCGAGTTGCTGGGCACGGACGACTACGCTCGGCAGACCTCGCTCCGCTGTCCGTGGCACCCGCTGTGCCGACTCCATGGATTCAATTCAAAACAACTTCTCACGCGATCTCCACCGCCTGCCGCAGCACGCGATCGAACACGCCGAGCTGCGATTGCAGCGGCAACGCCATCCGATATCCGACGCAGCGGGTCGCCTTCGCCTCGTCGACCACGCCTCTGCTCTCGTGCGTGCGCAGCTTCGGCTGCACGATCACGCCCTGAAGATCGCTGGTGGAGCGGATCATCCGCAACCCTTGGTCGATTTCCTTGCAGCGCTGGGCGAGGTGGTTGTCGTCGAGGTCGAAGTCGAACATCGTCCAGAACGCGACGATGCGCTTGGGTGGTTTGTCCGGCCGCTCGCCGTCGTACACGACGACCGCGAGGTCGGGGCACAGGTGCGCAAGCTGCTCGGGGAACGGCGTGCAGGCGCGGTACGCGGTGAACTGGTGCTGCTCGACGACATGAACGCGCCAGCCGGGATCGATCTCCGGCAGGTCGCTCTGTGTCTCGCGCACGCCGCGGTACACCTCCCAGCGACCGAGGCTCGTGCGCTGATCGATGAACCGCCCCGCTTCCTGCTCCATGCGCACCAGCGTGCTCGAGCGCATGGCCCCGGCGTACGGCGCGATGTCGGCCATCGCCGCGAGCACCGCCATGGTCACCGCCTCCTGCCAGACGCGGTGCCGCCAGCGCCATGCCTGGTTGCGCTGAAGGTTCTGCTTCAGCAGCATGACGTATGCCTTCCAGAGCGGGCGATAGCGCGGGTCGCGTTGGAGCACGTAATTCGGGTGCGGGATGCCGACCAGCGGCGTGACGCCGCGCAGCGGCGAGGCCCGCCAGAGGTAATCGAGCTGGCGCTTGAACTCACGCACCGAAATGACGCGTTCGTGCTCGGCTTCGTCGGCGTTTTCGCCGAGGTAACGCTCGCAGGCCTCGAGGGCGTGCCGCATCAGCTCGCGCACGATGCGGTTCTCCAGCGTGTCGGCGTGCTCGACGCGGTCGATGCCCAGGGCCTGCTGCTTGGCGCCGGCCTTCTCGGCGACGGTGTAGCCCGGCTGGCGGGCGAGCCAGCGGAGACACGTCGCATCGACCTCCTGCACGCGGCCGGCGGGCTGGTAGCGGCGCTCGCGGGTGAGCTGCTTGCGCGGCATGAGGCCGACCTCATTCAAGATCGGGCCGAGCGTCGCCGCGAGCTTCACGATGAACGCCGGCCGCGGCTCGTCGCGCAGCGCCGCCTGCCGCCAGGCATCGAGCACGCGCTCCAACGGCCACGCCGCCACGCCGCCGGCCGGGCCGTCCCAGAACACGTCGCCGTCCGTGTTTGCGCTGTCGTACAGCTCGTTCACGAGATCGATGTGCTGTTCGTACAGCGCCTCGGCCACGTCGCTCGCCTGCCGGTAGTGCTGCGTCTCGACGTGCGAAGCGGAGACGGAGACCGACTCGGGCCCGACGAGACGGACATGGCGCGGCAGGCCGCCGTCGATGACGGCGCGGACCGCCTGGGGGATTTTCTTCGGCGAATAAAGCTTCAAACCGATGTCGTCGCGGGCCGGGCCGCTGTCGCTTTCGCTGAACGTGGCGGGCAGGTCCCACTTCTTCCACGTCATCCGCCGCTCGTCCGTGAAGTCCGCCAGCAGCGGCAATCGCTCTCCGGTCGCGTCAATGAGCACCTGCGTCACCGACGCTGGCGTCATCAGCGCGGGCCGGCCACCGCGCCCCGCGGACGCACCGACATCGGGGCGCGTCGCCCACGGCTGCACCAGCGTGGCCTGCGGAATTACGGGAGAAGCAAGCGTCAATGCACGGCTCCATCATCACAACTGCGGACTGCCGACCGCCGACTGCCGACTGATTCAAGCCATCACTTCCGCCAGATCGGCGTTGCGGTCGACGCCGCGGAAGATGAACTGGTGCTCGCGGGTGCCGTCGCGCCGGCTGGTCTCGACCGCGTTGATCAGGGCACCGTCGCCGAGTTCGTCGAGCACGGACACGATGCGATCCAAGGCCCGGCCGACGTTCTCTTCGTTGGGATCGAGACCGCGGAACTTTGGCAGGATCTTCTGTTCCACCTGGTCGGCCACCGCGTACATCAGGCCCTTCTCGCCGGCTTCGGGGTAGTTGGCGGCGTAGGCGCGCATCGCGGCGTGAGTACGGAAGGCGAACGGGCGGCGGATCAGTTCCATCGCCTGGTTCATCTCCTCGATCCAGCGGTTGACCTGCGCCCCCGCCGCCGATTCGAGGTCGGTGTCCTTCTTGATCCACTCCTGCCAGAGCTTGAAGGGCACGCTCTTGTCGGCATGATGCCCGGCCCCGCTGCCGTTGCCGTTGCCGTTGTTGGAAAGCCGCGGCAGATCAGTCATACGCGGCGGCCGGCCGAAGGCCATGACATTGGCGCGGTCGACGACCTTCTCCGAGAGCGTCTGCGTCGTCTCGTCCTCGTTGATGGTGCCGACGAAGAGCACATTGGTGTCGACGAACAGCCGCATCGTCGGGTCCGTTGCGCCATGCATGCCGACCTCGAGCGTGATCTCGGCCTTGCGGCGGTCGGTGGGGTTGCTCTTGCGGATGCCGCGCCGCGTCTCGAGGCGCGAGAGGAACTCGCTGAAGTAATACTCGACGCGGGCGAGGTTCATTTCGTCGAGCAGCACGATGAGCATGCGGTCGGCGAGGCTGTGGTCCCAGCCCTCGGGCGTCTGCCAGCCGCGGCTGGGCTCATTGACGAACGGGTCCATCTGCACGAGGGCGCGGGCCAGTTCGGTCGCGCGGTACTGGTTCTCGATGTAGTTGAAGAAGCCGAACATGTCCTGCGGCGAGTCCCAGCGCGGCTGCACGGGCAGGTTCAGGAAGTGCATGCCCATGCCTTCGGCGTAGCGGCGGGCGAGTTCGCTCTTGCCGGTGCCGCTGATGCCCGCGAGAACCACGAGCGGCGACACCTCCGAAACCTTCAGCGAGGTATGGAACGCATTGATCACGCGCGACGGGAACCGCAGGCCCACGCTGGTGAGGTACCTCTTCGTCTGCTTCAGGGCCGACTGCTCGTCGTCGGCGCGGGCGCCGGTGAACTCGTTCTTGAGGAGCGCCGGCTTCCAGAGCTCCGACAGCGGGCCGGCGTTGTTGCCGCGATATCCCGTCTGCAAACGCAGTTCTTTGAGTGTGTCGCTGACGACTTCGACGGTCTTCTCGAGTTGCTCGCGGCGGGCGGCGAGGCCGGTGACCTGCTCCGACAACTCGTCGTGGCGCTTCTTCGTCTGGTCGAGGGCGGCCGACTTCTGCTGGAGGTTCTGCACGAGGTCGCGCAGCCGTTCGCCGAGCGTGTGCGACTCTTCCTTGCGCGACTGTGAGAGGACGGAGAGCTCGGAGACCTGTGTCTTGAGCGTGGCGTGCTGATCTCGGAGCGAGTCGTACTCGCGGCGGATCTGCTCGAGCGTCGTGGTGCGCTGCGCGAGCTCATCGGTGAGCTTCGCGGCCCGCTCCTGGGCCTCGGTCTTGGTGAAGTCGAGCGAAGCGACCTCGACGCAGAGCTTCGCGTTCTTGGAGGTAAGGTCGCCGACCGCATTCTTGAGCTGCGTGTAGGTCTCGCTGAGCTTGGTGAGTTCGGCGACTTCCGCCTTGAGGCCGCCGCGCACCTCGCGGAGCAGATCGACCTCGGTCCGGCCTTCCTTGAGCGTGCCCTGGTGCTCGGCGATCTGCTTGTTCATCGCGTCGAGCTTCTCCTGAAGCTGCGTGCGCCGCATCTGGCCGGAGCCGACCTCGTGAGCGAGCTCCTTCGCCTGCTCCGATAGCTCGGCGATGTGCTGCTCCAATTCCTGATGCCGAGCCGCCAGCGCTTCGAGATCGGCGACCTCGGAAGTGAGTGCATTCCGCTGGATTTTCAAGGCTTCCACGGCCTTGCCCGTCTCGTCCATCGCCTTGCGGCGCTCGGCGAGCGTCGAGGTGACCTCGGCCAACTCGGCGTCGCGGTGCTCCTTACGCTCGGCGGTGGTCGTGAGCTGCGTGTCGAGCTCGGCCTGCTTGATCGAGAGCGAGGCGACTTCCTTTTCCAGCTTCGCGTGCCGATCGGCGAGCACGGAGAGCTCGGCGACCTGCGTCTTCAAGGCACCGACCTGCTGCGTGAGCGTCTGGTGCGTGGCCTTCGTCTCATCGAGCGATTTGCTGCGATCGGCAAGTTGACCGACAAGCGTCGCCAGTTCGCGGTCCGCCTTGCCGCGCTGGACTTCGGAAGTCATCAGCGCCTGATCGAGTTCGCGCTTCTCGGCAGCCAGCGTCTCGACCTGATCAGTCAACGCCGCGTGCTTCTTTGACAGCGATTCGAGGTCAGCGACCTCCGCCCGCAGCGAGGCCCGGCGTTCCGCAAGCGTGTCGACGGCGGAGCGAATCTCGACCAAGTCGTGCGTCTTCTCTTTAAGTTCCGCACTGGTGTCCGCGAGTTCTTCATCCAGCGCCGCCTTGCGCGTGTCGGCGGTGGCGACCTGCTTGGATAGTTCCGACTGCTGCGCAGTCAGCGAAGACACTTCCTTCTGCAGCGAGCGGAAACGATTGGCGAGCGCGTCGAGTTCCGCGACCTCCGTCTTGAGCGACGCCTGCTTTTCGCGCAGCTCGTTCCAGGTCGTCTTCGTCTGCTCCAAAGTCTGCGACTTGTCGCCGAGCTCGGCGGAAACCCGTGCCAGTTGATCGTCGAGTGCATCCTTCTGATGTGTGGCGGCCGCGACGCCGTGTACCAGCGCGGTGTGCTGCCCGGTGAGGTCGGTGACCTGCGTCTGCAGCGATTTCTGCCGGGCGGAGAGCACTTCGAGCTCGGCCACCTCGGCCCGCAGCGCGGCCTGCTTCTGCGATAGCCCCTCGACGGCGGCCCGCGTCTCCTGCATCAGCTTCGTCTTCTCGGAGAGGTCGAGCGACAGCGGCGCAATCTGATCCTCCAGGTGCCGGCGGCGCGTGTCGTGCTGCGTGACGGTGGCGGCGAGTTCGCGCTGCTGTTTCGTGAGGTCATCAACCTGGGTCTGCAAGGTCTTCTGCCGGGCGGCGAGCGCTTCGAGCTCCGCGATCTCGCCCTTGAGCGCCCCCTGCCGCTCGCGCATCGCTTCGACGGCGAGGCGGGTGTCGTGCAGCAGGCGCGTCTTCTCTTCGAGGTCGTGCCGCATCGGCGCGAGCTGGTTCTCAATGGTCTGCCGCTCGGCGTGAAGCTGCTGAACAGCCGCGGTCGCCTGCGTGTGACGCTCGGTGAGTGCGGCCACCTGTTCGCGGAGCTGCGCGTCGCGGAGCGCCATGGCTTCAAGCTCGATGACCTGCGCCTTGAGCGTCCCCTGCCGTTCGCACAGCGCATCGAACGCGGCGCGCGAGGAACCGAGCCGTGAAGACGTGTCCTCGAACTCGGCCTTGAGCGATGCGAGCTGCTGCTCCAATTCCATCCGCTGTGAATCCTGGCTTGACACCGTGTTGGCCAATTCGCGCTGCTGCTGCGTGAGGTCGGCGACTTCGCTGCGCAGCGACTTCTGCTGCTCGGCGAGGCCTTCAAGCTCGATGACCTCGGCCTTGAGCGAGCCGTGCCGTTCGGACAGCGATTGGAACGCGGCGCGGGTGTCGCTGAGCACGGCCGTGACCTGCGCGAAGTCGACCTTCGCCGTGGCGATGCCGTCGTCGAGCTGCGCCTTTTGATCCAGCCGGTGCGAGACGTTTACCGCGAGCTCACGCTGCTGCTGCGTGAACGTGTCGACCTGCGACCGCAGCGTCCGCTGCTGTTCGGCGAGCGCCGCATACTCCGCGACCTCGGCCTTGAGACCGCCCTGCTTCTCGCAGAGCGATTCGTAGGCGCCGCGCGTTTCGGTCAGCCTCTGCGATGTCTCGGCGAACGCCTGCTGGAGGCTGCCAAGCTCTTGTTCAAGCTGCTGCTTTTGCGACTGCTGGTTCGCGAGGGTTGACACCAACTGGTGCTGCTCCTGCGTGAGCGCCTCGACCTCGATGCGTAGCCCCTTCTGCTGCTGCGACAGGCCTTCAAGCTCGAATACTTCGGCTTTCAGCGTGCCCTGCCGCTCGCAGAGCGAATCGAAGGCATGACGCGATTCATTGAGTCGTTGCGTCGTCTGCGAAAGCTCGCTCGACAGCGACGCAATCTGCTGCTCAAGCTGTCCCTTCTGCGACTGATGATTCGACACGATGCCGGCGAGTTCGCGCTGCTGCTGCGTGAGCGACACAACTTCCAACTGCACGGCCTGCTGCCGTTTCAACAAGCCATCGAGCTCGGCGACCTCTGCCTTGAGCAGCCCCTGCCGCTCGCTGAGGGCGTCAAAGGCGGCCCGCGTCTGTTGGAGCAGTCGCGACTTCTCGGTGAGCTCGCTGGTGAGCGGCGCGAGGTGCTCCTCGATTTGCTGCTTGCGCGTGTCGGCGGCGGCGATGGCGCCGGCGATCTCGCGCTGCTGCTGGGTGAGCGCGGTGGTTTCCTGCCGCAGCGCCTGTGTCCGCATCGACAATTCTTCCAGCTCGCTCACGTCGGCCTTGAGCAGGCTCTGCGTCTCCCGCAGTGAATCGACCGCGGCCCGCGCCTCGGCCAGGCTGCCGGTGGTCGCGGCGAGGTCGGCGTGCATTGCCGGGAGCATCGATTCGAGCTGCTGTTTCCGGGCCTGATGCGTCGCCACTGTGTCGGCCAGCTCGCGTTCCTGGTTCGTCAAGGCCGCGACTTGGTCACGCAGCAATTGCTGCTGCTTTGACAATGATTCGAGTTCAGTCACTTCGCCCTTGAGAACACTCTGCCGCTCGCGCAGGCTGTCGACCGCGACGCGCATCTCGACGAGGGTCTTCGTCGTGTCGTCGAGCTCGCGCTTCAGCGGCGCGACCTCATCGCCTAGCCGCTGCTTCTGCTGCTCGGCGTTACCGACGAGGCCGGACAGCTCACGGTGCCGGAGCGTGAGCGAGTCGACGTGCTGGATCAGTTCGCGCTGGCGCTGGGACAGGCCTTCGAGCTGCGACACCTCTGCTTTCAATGCCCCCTGCCGCTCCCCGAGCGCATCGAGCGCAGCGCGGGATTCACGCAGGTGGACGCGGGTTTCCTGGAGCGTCGCGGAGAGCGGCTCGATCTCGGAAAGGATCTGCTGCCGTTCGACGGTGGCGGCGGCGATGCCCCGCTGCAATTCGCCCTGCTGCTGGCCGAGCGACGCGGTTTCCTGCTTCAATTCCTTCTGCCGCCTGGCGAGCTCACCAAGCTCGGCGACCTCGGCGCGGAGGGCGCCGCGCTGTTCGCCGAGCGATTCGTTGGTCGCCCGCTTGGCGTCGATCGTCTGCGTGAGTTCGGTCGCCTCGCCGCGCATTGACGCCAGCTCTGATTCAAGCTGCTGCTTCTGTGCTTGCGATGTCGTGACTGCCGCGAGCAGTTCGATGCGCTGGGAGCTGAGGCTGATGACCTGATCGTTCAGTTCGACTTGCCGTTTGGCGAGGGCGTCGAACTGCGCCACTTCGCCCTTGAGCCGCGACCGTTCATCGCGGAGCGACTCGGCCGCGATCCGCAGTTCTTCGAGCGCCTGCGTCTGCTCGGTGAGGCTGCCGTTGAGCTCGGCCAGTTCGCTGTGCAGTTGCTGCTTGCTCGCCTCGCTGCCGGCGACTTCGCGGGCCAGTTCCATCTTCTGGCGGGCGAGACGGTCGACCTGCTGGTTGAGCGCCTCGTGCTTGGCGGCGAGGCCTTCGTGCCGCGACGCCAGCGCGGTGAGCTCCGCGACCTGCGCCTTGAGCGCGGTGTGCTGATCGGTGACCGTGACGTAGGCCGCTTGAACCTCGTCAAAAGCCGCGGTTTTCCGCTGTAATTCGGAGGAAAGCGATGCGACCGTTTCATCGAGGCGGGCGCGGCGCAGATCGGCGGCGTCGACTTCCTGACTGAGCACCCGCCGACGATCCGCCAGCGACTCGACTTCATCGACCAGCTTCTTGTGACGCTCGGCAACCACATCGAGCTCGGCCACTTCGTTGCGAAGCTGCGACCGCCGTTCGGCGAGCGACTCGATGATGCGCTGCGTCTCTTCGAGCTTGCGCGTCTTGTCGGTGAGCTCCGCGGCGATCGCGGCGAGCTGCTCCCTGGTGTGGCTGCGCTTCGCGTCGATGGCGGAGGCATCACGGGTGAGCTCGCGGTGCTCCGTCGTCACGGCCGCCAGTTCGCGCTTGAGCTCATCGATGGAGGCGCGGACCTCGCGCTGCTGCTGCCGCTCCGATTCGATGGACTCGACCTCGGGGCGGTTGAGCTCGAGCCATTCCTCGGCCTTGCGCTTGGCCTCGATGGCCTCGAGGGCGTCGGAAAGCTGGGTGCCCTGCGAGCGCATCTGCGACTGGATGTCGCTCAGCCGTTTCTCCTCGGCGGCGACGCGGGCCTGGAGGTCGCCGAGCTTCACCGCGTCGGGCAGGTTGGCCTGCATCGACTCGGCCTTGAGGGCCTTCTCGCGGAAGCGGATGTACGCCCAGACGAAAACGCCCAGGAGGGACGCGCTGACGGCGAACCAGAAAAGATAGGTGAGTACCTGCATGAGACCGGCCTCCGTACCGTAATGCCTTCCGTGATCGAACCGAACACACACACCACCGCGATCAAGATTGGCCACAAAAAGTCACAAAACGCACAAAAAGAAAGGAGAGAGTGGCGATGATCAAACCTTGTTCGAAGCGTTCAGACCTCCAACTCAATCTCTCTGCTCTTTTGTGCCTTCCGTGCCTTTTTGTGGCAATTTCATTTCTTGTTCCTTCGCTGACTCACTCTTGGGTTGGTCGGCGAGCCCTGGCGCGGGTTCGACTTTCGCCGGCGGCGCCGCAGGAACGGCCTTGAGGTCGATGCGAGCCGCTTCGAGGCGCTCGCGGAGTGTTTCGAGTTCCTTCTTTTTGCCGGCGATATCCGCATCAATGGAAAGCCGCTGCTCTTCGATGGGTTTGAGCTCCGCCTGCAGCATGGCGATGCGCGACTTGATCGCGTCGTGCCGGGTCTGGGCGGCGCTAAACATCGCCTCTTCCGCGGCGAGAGCCCCCTGCTTCTCGGCGAGCAACTTGCCGGCCTTCTCGAGCTTCTCACGGACCGCGGTCACTTCGGCGTCGATCTGAATCTTCGCGGCCGATGCTTCATCGGCGAGCTTCTTGTCGTTCGCGAGAGCGCCGGCAAGCACCTGTTTCTGCTTGGTCAACGAATCGATACTTGTTTCGATATCCTTGATCTGACCGTTCGCAGCCAACAGCCGGGCCTGGGCCGCTTCACACTCGGCGTTCGATTTCGCGAGCTGCTTCAGTGCCTCGTTGAGGTCGGCCTGGGCCTTGAGCTGCGCTTCGCGCGACGCGCGGATCGCTTCGAGCGTCGTGGCGGCCTTGACGTCGAGGTCCTTGACATGAGCGGTGGCGCGGTCGACTTCGGCGCGGCGTTCGTCGATGGTCTGCTTCGACGCCGCGAGTTCGGCCGCCAGTTGATCGCGATCGCCCTCGAGCTTCTTCACCAGCGTCTCGGCCGACGCCAGGCGGGCGGCGAAGTCTTTCATCCTTGCCTCGGCGGACGCGTTCGCCTCGCGCAGGCGGTTGGCGTCGCTGCTGGCGGCACCCTGCTCGCGCTGGGCTTCGTCGCGCAGTTGCTGCGTGAGTTTGAGGCCGGCCTGCACCTCCGCGAGCCGGCCGGATTCGTGGTCGATCATGCCCTTGAGCGTGTGCAATTCCTTCTTGCCGTCAAGCTGCTTCGACTCGGTCTCGCGGATCTCGTCGAGCAGATGTTGCCGCTGGTTCGCGCTCGATTCCCACTGCTGCTTTTCATCGTTGACGGCGATGAGGTTGGCGAGGCCGACCGCCTGGATGAAGAGGGCGATGGCGGCGACGGCGACGACCCAGCCGAGCCCGGGAATGTTGCGGAACCGCGCGAGGCCAAGCCTGGCGGCGAAGCGTGAAAGGCGTTCGCGCAGGGCGGCGGTGCGAAGCCGCGGAGCGGCTGGGGAAAGAGAAAAAGCTGGTTTTGAGGGCTTTTCGCCGCAGCGAGAGGGGTCATGATCCATCATGATATTGCTCCGGTTGACCGTCCTTGGGTCCGGGGCCGCTTCGGATGAGGCGGCAGTATTCAGTTGGCGAATGCTATTCACGAATGAACAACATTCATTCTCGCGGCGCGTCGATCGTCGTGAGGTGGCGTTCCCTCAATCCGATGCCATGCGAAATCCACGAGTGGTGAGACAGGCAAGAGTATACCAAAGTCGACACGGGCGTGTCGAGAGGCATTTCATGGGAATCGGATTATCGGGCCGTCGACGCGAACGGTCAGGTCGACTCGAACAACTCTTCGGCCTTGGGGAGCGAGATGTGGAAGGTGGCGCCCTGGCCGGGGATGCTCTCGACGGTGATGGCGCCGCCGGCGTCGCGGACGAGGTCGCGGCAGATGCACAGCCCCAGACCGGTGCCCTTCCGCTCGGCACCATCGATCTCGGGCCGCACGCGCTGCGTGACGAACGGCTCGAACAGCCGGTCGCGGATCGCTTGCGGGATACCGGGGCCGCTGTCGGCGACGCTCAAGTTCACCATCGAGCCTTCGACCGCCGCGCGGATGCGCAGCTTGCCGCCGCGGATGCCCATCGCCTTCTTCGCGTTGAGGATCAGGTTGAGCAACACCTGCTGAAGATTCAGCGGCGACATCGCAACCTGCACGTCGGGCACATCAACCGTCAGGTCGATGCCGTCCTTCTTTGGGTCGCGGCTGAGACAGGCGATGGTGTCATCGATCGTGCGCGACAGCGAGGCGACGTGACGCTCGTCAGCCTCCTGCGCAAATCCGAGAAGCGATGAGCATATTCTTGCTGCACGCTCCGAACCCCCCACCGCCTTCTCGACGGCCTTGCGCATCAGGGCGGCATCGCCGGGCTTGGCGAGCGCGAGCTGGCCGTAGCTCATGATCGGCGTCAGGATGTTGTTGAACTCGTGGGCGATGATGGCGGCGATGGTGCCGAGCGTGGCCAGGCGGTGCGAGTGGGTCAGGCCCTCGCGGACCTGCTTGAGCTGGGCCTCGAGGTTGGCGAACTCGTAGAGCAGGCCGGCGACGGTGTCGAGTTCCACGGCGCCGCCGCGCGGCGACTGGGGCGAGGCGCCCGCGGGACTGTCGGCGACGGGTAGCGGCATCGGTTGGGCGTTGGGCATGACAACTCTCCCCTGGCTCATCGGACAGCCCAGTTGGATAAGTTGAAGATGTCGGGCCGATGTCTGCCACGTCCAATAACGTCGGGATGAGTATTTTCACTCAAAAGACGTGATCCAACTTGGCGACACCAGCTCGGATGTGCTGGGTGCCAGCATTCTCGTAATACCCGCAGGAAGGATGGGAACCTTGCCAGAAAGGATCGATTCGATCGGGTGCCAGATGAACTCGATGGGGTCCTCTTGACTGACCAGAAGGTCGGGATTGACGGCTGCGGTCGCACCCCTGAGCTCGAATACCAAGTTGATCTCATGGTGCCGTTTGGTGCCGCCGGACTTTGATTGCTGCTCGAACGAGGCCTCGCATGCGCCAAGGAACCGCCCTGCTTTCAGGTCGGTGGTTCCCAGTTCCTCGTGCATTTCGCGCTCCAAGGCGGTGGCTGCGGGCTCGCCGAAGTCGATGTGGCCGCCGGGAAGAAAGAGGTGGCCGTGCTTGCGATTGCGGCAGAGCAGGAGGCGGCCTTGATCGATGAGTACGCCGCGGACGATGATTTCGAGGTAGGGCGTCGTCATGGAACAAAGGCTAGCGGCGGGAATGCAGAAGAGCAAGGGCCGAGGTTCAGATGACGATGTTCCACGTGGAACACGGTGGATTGGACACATTAACGCCAACAAAACCATTGGATCGATGTTCCACGTGGAACATCATTCGTTGCGTAGATCGATGGCACCGGATAAACTGTGACTGTTCCAGAACAAGGAGGTTCACATGGCTGCGGATCTGAACGCTAAACGTCCCGTTCGTCTCGGCCGGGGTTTAACCAGCTTGATGGGTGGGCCGGTGGTAGCTGAAACGACTCCACCGTCCGCTGCTGACGGCTCGGTGCCGCGGGCCCGCTTGGCGACCACCCCACCGCCCGAGATTCTTGCCGAAGGCATAAACGAACACATCTCAACGACGACGCCGGCGGAGGTGAAATCCGCCATCGCACCGTCTGGTCCCGCATTGGTCGGATTGACCACGATCAGCGTCGGTCGGATCCGGCCCAACCGCCATCAACCCCGCAAGCAGTTCGATGCCCGGGCGCTGGAGCAACTGGCGGCGTCCATCCGCCTCGACGGCCTGATTCAACCCATCATCGTCCGGACGGCAGAGGGGGGTGCCTACGAACTTATTGCCGGTGAACGACGGTGGCGGGCGGCCCAACTAGCGGGCTTGGCCGCGATCCCGGCGATCATCCGAGACCTTGGCGAGCGCGACGCGGCCGAGTGGGCCCTGATCGAGAACCTTCAGCGTGAAGACCTAAACCCCATCGAACGCGGCGAGGCATTCGCCAAGCTCGTGGATCAATACCAGCTCAGCCATGAGCAGGTCGCGGAGCGGGTGGGCGTCGATCGGTCATCGATCACCAACGCGATGCGGCTGCTCGGGCTACACAAGGATTTGCAACAGTTCGTCCGCGACGGACTGCTGTCGGCGGGGCAGGCGAAGGCGCTCGCGGGGTTATCAGACATCGATGCCCAGCGCGAGCTCGGGGTGCGGGCGGTTCGGGAGGCGTGGTCGGTCCGGCAGGTGGAGCAGGCGGTGCGAGAGGTGACCGAGGCGGCCGACGATGCGATGGCGGCGGGGGAGCACGGCAGCGACGGGAAGCCGAAAGCAAAAGCAGGGCGGTCGCCGCACACGATCGACCTGGAGCGGCAGATCACCGAGCAACTCGGCACCAAGGTGCGCATCCAGCAGAGCCGCAAGAAGGGGACAGGCTCGATCGCGATCGATTTCTACTCGCTGGAGCAGTTCGATGACCTGCTCGCGAAGCTCGGCATCAAGATCGAGGAGGCTTAAGGGGGAGTTTTGCCGCAAAAAGTCACAAAAAGCACAAAAGAGGAGCGGAGAACGGGATGGAGCGATGAGCCAAACTTATAAGTCTAGATATTCAAATAACTCACATATATTTTCTTGCCTTTCTCTTTTTGTGCATTTTGTGACTTTTTGCGGCCATCCTCCGGACGTACTATCTCGCGGCCCGGAAGCAGTCGGTGGTGTGGTCATTCACCATGCCGACCGCCTGCATGAAGGCGTAACAGATCGTGGAGCCGACGAACTTGAAGCCGCGGCGGAGCAGGTCCTTGCTCATCGCGTCGGAAAGAGGCGTTTTTGCGGGCAGGTCTTTGAGGGTGCGCGGACGGTTGATCACCGGCTTGCCATCGACGAAGCGCCAGAAGTAGGCGTCGAGCGATCCGAACTTGTGCCGCACCTTCAACGCGGCTTTCGCGTTGATCACGGCCGACTGAACCTTCAGGCGGTTGCGCACGATGCCGGGGTCGGCGAGCAGACGCTGCACTTTGGCGGGTGAAAAGCGGGCGACGCGGGCCATGTCGAATTGCGCAAATGCATTTCTGTAATTGTCGCGCTTCTTCAGGATCGTTTCCCAGCTCAGGCCGGCCTGGGCGCCTTCAAGGATGAGCAGCTCGAAGAGGTGGCGGTCATCGTGGGAGGGCACGCCCCATTCGGTGTCGTGGTAAGCGATGGAGAGGTCGGTGCGGGCCCAGGGGCAGCGGGTTGGCATGGGGCGCAATTGTAGAGCAGACTGAAAGCACTCGTAGCGGTGCCACGGGTCGGCTCGGCGACCCGTGATGCGCGACATGCCGCACGGGTCGCCGAGCCGACCCGTGGCACCTTCCCATCGACCGCTACGGTTAATTTGTGTTTCTAGCGTGGGCGAAGCCGCTAGCGGCTTCAGGCGAGGTCGGGTTCTTCGAGGGGGACGGGGCAGACGTCCTTGCGCTTGCACGTGTCGCAGCGCTGGCCTTCCCAGAGCAGATTGAACTCGCTGAGCACGGCGTCGATCAGCGGCGTCGCGGTGGTCCAGACGCCCAGCTCGAAGTTGCGTTTGTGGTCGCCCTTGGCGCCGAGGCCGGCGCCGGTGAGGTTGGCGCTGCCCAGGTACATCGCGGCGCAGTCGATGATGATGGCCTTCATGTGGACGCGGGGGCAGCGGCGGATGGTCAGGCCGCCGGGCAGGGCGTTGCCGCCGTCTTCCATGGCGGTGCGGAGTTCGCGGAGGGCGGGGCTGCTGGGGACGCCGGCGTGGAGGATGCGGACCTCGACGCCGTTGCCGGTGAGTTGGCGGAGCACCTCGACAATGGAGATGGCATCGCCGAACCGCCCGCGCGAACGGCGTTCACTCGCCGAACCCTTGGCGCGAACGCCGTTCACCGCCCGCACGCCGCGGGAGCCGGCCGCGCCGGGGATGAGCATCGCCTTAAAATCGGCGGTGGCGATGTCGATGCTGACCTGGGCGCGGAGGATGCCACCCTTGACGACGCGGGTGAAGTGTTCGGTGTGGGTGACAAGTTCGACGGGGCCCGCGGGCGGGGCGAGGTTCAAGGGTGGGGGTACTTCGAGATCGGTGCGGCGCATGGGCATCGATGGTTCATCGGCTTGGGGACGAGCGGTGGGGTGAAAAGTGGTGCGAATGGACGGCGTGGTGCGGAACGCGACCGAGGGCGCAACGAACGGTGTCACGGGTCGGCTTTGCGACCCGTGCGGGCATCATCGAACCGGCGGCATGCCTTTCTCCGAAGCCTCGGCACCCCGACGGCATCGTGTCCGGCCGCACGGGTCGCCGAGCCGACCCGTGGCACCCGTGCTGTGCGAAGCCGCGAGCGGCTGGTGGGCGGGCCAAAAAAAACAACCGGCCGGTTCCAGGGGAGAACCGGCCGGCCGAATCTGCCCGTCCTCGTTAGAGGACGGGCAGGGGTGTATTTGGATGTTGGATCAGAACAGGAGCTGGAACTGGAGGCGGATGATGAGGTTGTCCTCACCGTGGCCGTCGCCGTCGGAGAAGCCGTTGCCGGTGCCAAACGCGCTGGCGCCGAAGCTATTTGACGGGAACGAGGACACGTCGCTGTCGTTGGCCTCCATGACCCACAGAACGTCGAGGGTGACCTTGGCGTTGTGGTTCTTGCTGATGTAGTAGTTGACGCCGCCGGTGAGGATCATGAGCTCATCGACATCGTCGACATCGGGGTCGAGCCATTCAAAGCGGACGAAGGGCTCGATGGTGTCGTTGATGTTGTAGCTGCCCTGGACGACGAAACCGATGGGGTCGTTGTCGGTGGTGACGATGTCGTCATCGGTGTCGGGGTGAGCGCCGATGAGGGCGGCGAAGATGCCGAAGCCACCGGTTTCGACGGACACGTCAACGGTCCAGGAGAGGTAATCGACGCTGCCGCCGTTGGAGCCGTCGCCCATCTGATAGTGGACGGCACCGCCGAGGAACAGGCCGAAGGGCTGGCCGGACCACGCGGTGGTGTCGGCGGCCTGGCCCCAGTCGCCGGCGAGCTTGACATCGACGCGGCCGGTGAGGGACAGCTCGACCATGTCGCCGCCGATGACGGAGAACTCGCTGTTGCTGCCGTCGCTGACGGCGCCCGCGACCTTGATCATGTCGCTCTTGTAGCTGAGCTGGACCTGCTCGGCGCGGTTGAGCGTGAAGAACTCGTTCACGCTGGAGCGCTCGGCGGTGAGCATGCGCTTGGAGCTGATGAGCTCTTCGCGGAGGAAGGGGAGCTTGAACTTGCCAAAGTCCACGCGGAGGGAATCGGTGAGCTGGGTGCCGAACTTCGCGTCCTCGACAAACACGCCGCCGCCGCTGCTGCCGGGGATGGTGATCTCCTCGAACTCGGTGGAGATCACACTGTCGCTGGAGCCGCGGCTCATGGCGAGGATGACCTCGTACTCGAACTTGCGGCCGGCGGTGACGTGGCCGTTGAAGCCGAGCTTCACGCGGCGCATGTCGAAGCCCTCGTCTTCCGAGTCGTCGATGATCTCTTCGCCGTTGTCAACCTCATCGTTGTCGATGTTGACGATGTAGCGGAACTGAATCTGACCCCAGAAGTTCAGGCGCTGCGACCCGTCCACGCTGGACAGGAAGAAGTTGGTCCCGTCGTGACCGGCCACGGCACCGTCCGCCATCAGGCTGGCGCGGGTGTCGGCGTCGGACAGGACTTCCTGGATCAACCCCTTGATTTCGTCGGCGCGGCGCTGGTCAAGGGCGCCACCGTTGCTTTGACCCTTGAGGGTCGCGACTTCTTGCCGAAGTTGAGCCACTTCCTGGCGAAGGGCGTCGTCGGCGTTAACCATTCCGGCGAGGCTGAGCACCAGGCCGCCGCCCATGGTCAGGGCAAACTTGCATCGATTCATGGACCATCTCCTAATACAGGAACCACGGTTCGGTGGGTCAACGCCCTGCGTCATCCAACATGGACGACCGTTCCCACGCGGCCCGGTCTGCCTGACCGGGACTTGCGGCGTCTACGCAACGCCGACGGTTTCAAAGAACCGAAAACTTTTTGTCAATCTGGGAAACCCCTAAATCTGGATAGGCCGGTATCGGCCGCAGACGCTTCTTTCGCCTCGACTCTCAAAGTTCCGTTGTCATTCGTTGGTGGACGACTCGTGTTCCGCTGTTCGGCAAGAAGGCCGATGGAACCTGTTGCCTGCCTCTGAATCGCGCGTCATTGTGGCGAACCCCGGCTGTGTGTCAAACTTGGTGCGGGCATTGTCAGGATTTGCCGCGGCTTGTCAAGGCATTCCGGGAGGCCGGGGGTTGCCGCCCTCGCACGATGAGGGCGGGCCGCTTGGTTGATGTATCGATCAATGCCCCGCATAAACCACACATTTTATCGAAAAGGTTATCGGCACCGGTAGGGGCGGGTTGTGGTTAGAACCCCCAGATACAGGCCTTGATGACCCACGCGATCACCACCCCGGCGGCAATCCGGAGCAGGCGACGCCGGATTCGCGGACGGCTCGGGAGCCAGTGCCGGCACCCGATCAAATGATCCGCCGAGGCGTCCCCGCCTACCGACTGGGCAGCGAGAAGTGCCGATTCATCGGTGTACCCGGGGAACTTGCCGCTCTCGAAGGGAGGCGGCGGCGGCAGGGGTGGTGGCTCGCAGCGGTGCCACGGGTCGGCTTGGCGACCCGTGACGCACGGTGAGCCGCACGGGTCGCCGAGCCGACCCGTGGCACACTCGATCGGGGACGCGACGACACCGCCCGCCGGCGGCTCGGTCGCCGGTTCCAGGATGACGGTCTGCTCCTGCGTTGACGGGAAGGCGTCCTGCCTGCCCATGGGGGAGATTCAGGGTGGAGCGGAGCTCTCCGGCTCGACCGTGTGTTGAGAAGAGGGGGGGGACGGCTCGGCAACCTGTACATCGCTCACCGGCGGGGCGTCGATCGCGGCAACCTCGACAGATGCGATATCGACGGGATCCACAGACGCCGGAGTCACATCAACAACAGGCGTCACATCGACCGCTGTCGCCGCAATCGCCTTCGCATCGACCGGCGTTTGGGCCCGGAGCATCTCGTCGAGACCCTCACGCTTGATCTCGATGTAGCCGCCTTCTTCGTCGTCCTCGTTGAGTTTCCCCGTGGCCCGCGCCAGCCGCCGTGAGGCCCGCTTTTCGGCCCGCATTTTGGCGTTTTCACTGGGCCATTCGTACTGGACTTCGCCGGTTTTGGGGTCGGTCCAGTCGGTGGCGGTGTCGTCGCTTTCCTGAAGCTGCTCATCGGCCGCGCGAACCTCGATGGCGATCTCGCCGGCGATGCGGTCCTGCGTCACCTTCACCTTCTTCTCGCGGACCAGCTCGAGGGTGGCCAGGAACAGGCCGATCATCTCGCCGCGCGTCCGCCGGCCGACGAAGATCGCTTGCAAGGTCAGCGGCCCCTCGCGCTTGAGGCGGTCGTAAATGTCGGCCGCGTGCAGCGAGATCGGCGTGTCGTCGTAGGTGACCGCGTGAACCGACTTCGCCTGCCCGATCGATTCGAGGATGCGGGCGAACGCCTCGCACAGGTCGGTGATGCTCACGTCTTCCAGGTCGATCTCGATCGGCGCCGCGTCCTCCGCCTCGCTTGGGTCCTCGCCCTCCACATAATCCCCATCGCTGCGCAGCGCCGGCTTCGGCAGCTTGGCCGGGCGGTAGGGGAAGCGGGCCTCCCATTCCTCCTGCCGCTGCCCCAGCGAGTTGGCCGCGTCCTTGAACCTCTTATAAGCGAGCAGTTGCTTGACCAGCTCGTACCGCGGGTCAAGCTCGCTGAGCGCATCGGAGCCGCTCGCGGCTTCGCCCTCCCCATCTTGACCGGATTCTTCGCTCCCCTTGGGCATCAACAGCTGGCTCTTGATCTCCAGCAGCGTCGCCGCCATCACCAGGAACTCGCTCGCCAGATTGATGTCGAACCGATTCAGACCCTCGATGTGCTCGAGGTACTGCTGCGTCAGCTTCGCCATCGGGATGTCGTTGAGGTCGATCTCGTTCTTCTTGACGAGGAACAGCAGCAGGTCCAAGGGACCGCAGTAGTCGTCGAGTTCAACTCGGTAATCTTCCAAGGTGGAAAGCAAAGGCGAATCCTTTCGCGTTCGATCAGGCGGTCAGCATCCTTATTGACCGGCTTGCTGAATGGCGGGCATGAGGTCGTTAAGCTCCTCGATGCGCAGCATGCGGATGTCGCGCACGGAAGCGGAAAACCACGGTAATTGGTTGGCGAGATCAATCGCGGCAAGCACGCAGGTCACCGCGTTGATGCTTTCGCTACCGAAGTACACGCTCCCTTGCTGCCAATTGAAGCCGTGCTTCTGAAGCACCTTGCGGATCTCGATGTACGCGTTGTTGTACGGGTCACCATCATTGGATCGCAGCGATTCGATGTCCATATCGAAAGCAATGGCGTACATCGGAGCCCCCGTATGTGTCGGCATCGTGTTGGCGGAGCGGAGTGGAATCGTGGTGGTGGTCATGGCGTTTCTTCGATTCCAATATCATACCTGCAGGTAGCGTTCGTTCCCGAAGCCCGAACCCCTGATACCATCGTTATCGGCCATGGCCCACGCTTTCGACCAACTTGCGGACACCCTCGCCGAGCAGGCCGCGTTTGCCCGGCAGGTGCTGGCCACCGAGGCCGAGGCCGTGTCGCGCATCGAGATCGGTCCCGCGTTCCACCGGGCGGTCGACCTGGTCCTCGCCGCCACCACCGAGCCCAAGCACGGCCGGGTCGTCGTCGGGGGCATCGGCAAAAGCGGCATCATCGGCCGCAAGCTCTCGGCCACCCTCGCCTCCACCGGCACCCCCAGCCATTTCCTCCACCCGACCGAAGCCGTCCACGGCGACCTCGGCCGCGTCGGCAGGGGGGACATCGTCCTGCTCCTCTCCTTCGGCGGCAACACCGATGAAGTCGTCGCCCTCGCCACCATCCTCCGTCAGGACGCGATCCCCGTGATCGCCATTGTCGGCAAGCCCGACTGCGACCTCGGCCGGCTCGCCACCGAGTCGCTGTGCATCGGCGATGTCACCGAGGCCTGCCCGATGAACCTCGCGCCCACCGCCAGCACCACCGCGATGCTCGCCATGGGCGACGCCCTCGCCCTGTGCGTCAGCCGGCGTCGCAACTTCGGCGTCGATGACTTCCGCAAGGTCCACCCCGGCGGGGGGCTCGGCCGGCAGCTCACGCCCGTCCTGCACGCGATGCGCTGGAAGATCGGCCTGAACCTGCCGCTCATCTCCCCCGACCTCACCGTCCGTGAAGCCCTCGCCGACGCCAAACGCTTCGCCGCCGCCACCGGTGGCCGGCGGCCCGGAGCGATGCTCATCGGTTCGCCCGCCACAGGTCTTGCCGGCATCTTCACCGACGGCGACCTGCGACGCCTCGTCAGCGACGGCGAAGGCCGGCTGTCCGAGACCCGCATCGGCGATGTGATGACGAAAAACCCCCGCCGGTTGACGACCGAATCGCTCATCAGGGATGCCGTGCAGATGGTCCGCGAGTTCCGCATCGACGAGGTGCCCGTGGTCGATGCGAACAACGCACCGGTCGGGCTGATCGATGTGCAGGATTTGATGGCGCTGAAAGTGATTGAGAGCTGATGGATGGCCGCCCGCTCTGATGCCACTGGCAGTCCGCTGCCAGTGCCTTCACCTCACCGAAGTCAGCACGTCGAGGCACTGGCAGCGGACTGCCAGTGGCATCATGTTGCGTTCGCCGGTGCTTCCTGCGAAGCCCCCGCCGCCTCCCGCGCCCGCTGCACCACCTTCGCGATCTCGTCCTCATTGAGCGTCTGCTTCGACAGCGCCATCAGGTGCAGGTTGCACACGCCGTCGTCGCACTTCACCAGCCGGTACCGGTTGCGGGCCACGGCTTGATAAACCCATCTCCCAATGATCGGCACCCCCGGCAAATACATCAGCGGCAGCACCGGCCACAGCGCGGGCAGCACCCACGCCAAGGAACGGAACGCGTCGAAGCCGCCGGTGATCTTGCCGCCGGGCGCGACGACCAGCAGCTCCTTCAGCGCCCTTGCATAAGGCACGCCCGGCAAGTCGCGCTCCATCGCGGCGCGGTCGTGGATGTCGCGGTACGTCAGCCGCCGGCCCACATCCATCAGTTCCAGCGCGAACTTCGAACGCCGGCAGACGGGGCAGAACGTGTCGTAACACACGATGTACTTCTTCCCGCGTTTCGCCCGCACCAGCCACGCCGCGAATCGCTCCACCGCGTGGCCTTTTAAATAGATCGGGTAGTAGCACAGCGTCATCTGGCTGAACCAGCCGATCTCCAGCGTCGCGAAAATCCCAACGTGAAACAGCACGCCCGCGACCAGCGCCCACGGCCGCAGCCGGGGGATCAGCACGAGGATCGGGAAGCCAAGCTCGAAGACGATCGTCCCCCACGACAGCAGCCGGCAGAGCCACATCGGGAACGGCACCATGTCATAAGCGAAGCGCGTCAGCGACACGTCGTTGAGGGCCCAGTAAACCGCTTCGCCCGTGAGGTAGTCGTTGGTGTGCTCGAGGTTGAGCTTATTGATGCCGTTGAGCAAATAGACCGCGATGAGCTGGATCTGGATCAGCCGGACGGACCACGGCGGGATCAGCACCGGCTCCATCGCCGGCCGCAGCGCGGGCGACTCGAACCCCTGCGGCGGGTCGCGGTAGGTGCGCAGCCGGCGGCGCAGCGCGTCGATCGACCACGCGGCCCCGCTTGGGCTGATCATCAGATAGAAGAGCAGATGCAGGCCGACATCGTCGCCGCCGTTGAGGGCCCAAAAGACGCGCATGTTGAACGACAGGGCGAGCAGCCAGGCGACGGCGCAGGCGGTGCGCGTGAAGCAGCCGAAGAGCACGAACAGCAGGGAGACCATCCACAGGACGAACCACGCGATGATCGCCGGCTGCGAGGTGACGCCGTTGAGCACGCTGAACCGCCCGCCGTGCCCCATGTACTGGGATGCGACATCGGCGGGGATCAGGCCATCATCGAACCAGAGCGCGGAAAGATTCGGTGCGATGGAGGTGAGGGCGCTGGCCAGCACGCAGATCGCGGCGAGGATGCGCATCATCGCCAGCGGCTCGGCCCGCACCGGCTTCGTCCAGAAATCGACGACCGCCCGCCACGCCGTCCGCGGCAGGTCGCGCCAGAAGGATGTCGCTTCGTTCGTCATCGTCTGAAGTTCATCAGTGCTCATGCCACTGGCAGTCCGCTGCCAGTGCCGCAGCATGCCAACCATCCCACGTCAAGGCACTGGCAGAGGACTGCCAGTGGCATCAAGCCCAGACATTCACTCCGTCAGCTTGAACGTGATCTTCTCCGTCGTCACCGGCGTCGGCTTCGCCTCCCACGGCTCGCCCGGCACTGGCATCGTGAAGTCGCGGCGCAGCAGCGTGACCCGCACTGGCTTGCGAACATCTCCCGGGTGCTCGCGCTTCCAGCGGGCGACGTACGACTCCATCAGCCGTCGCAGCATCGGCTCCTGGTAGGTGCGCTCGACGTCGATGGTGATCAGGTAATGCTCGAGCTTCCGCTGCCGCCAGCCGCTGAGCCGGGCGTACCGCGTCATGTCGGCCGGCTCATTCGTCGAGCTCACCTCTTCGGTCGATCCGTCATCAAATGCGATGCGGGCCGCGGGAAACGGCGCGCTGCGCCACAAGGGCGAGCTGAACATTCCCCAGCGCTGGTCAAGGCCGAGGTAGCTTTCGTACTTGCCGACGGTGGCGTCGATCGCTTCGCTGTGGATCGTTGCGTTGGTGAGGACGAGGAAGGTGAGGTGCCAGAGGACGAAGAGTAATACCGCCGCGGAGCGAAGCCGGCGGAGGATGGTGCGGATGAGCGGTGACATGCGAGTTAGCCGCAATCAAACCCCCTCTCCCTCCTAGGGAGAGGACAGCCGCAACCGCTGCGCAAGCAGAGCGGTTGCGGCAGGTGAGGGTGGGACCAAGGGATTCCAACGACGTCCATTGCGCAAGGGTCATCGTTGCAGGTCGGTGGCTTTCACCCTCACCCGGCTCGCCGAGACTCGCCACCCTCTCCTTCGGAGGGAGAGGGGCCGCGCCGCATCACCGCAACTCTCCACTCTCCACTCTCAACTCCCGACCTCCAGCGCCGCCGGCCCCACCGTCACGATCGTCATCGCCCCCGGCGCGTTCGTCGCCAGGAAGCCGTTGAGGTCATCGAGCTTGATCGAATCAACCTTCCGCGCCAGCTCGTCGAGTCCGCGCGGTCGGCCGAGGGTGTACTGGTCCGATGCGATCGCCGCCGCCCGCGACCCGGTCGACTCGCCCTGCATCACCAGCCGCGACTTCATGCCCACGATCGCCCGGTCGAACTCATCCTTCGTCACGCCCAGCGTCAACCGTCGCAGCTCGCCACGCAGCACATCGAGCGTCTCCTGCGCCCGCGGCGCGGTGGTGCCCGCATAACTGAGAATCGCCCCGCGGTCGCGCTGCCCGGCATAGGTCGCGTACACCGAGTAACACAACCCGCGCTTCTCGCGCACCTCGGTGAACAGCCGCCCGCTCATCCCGCCCGACAGCACATTGATCGCCACCCGTTGCGTCATCGACCGATCATCCGGCTCCGGCAGGGCATCGTAAGCCAGACCGATGTGAACCTGCTGCGTGTCGGCATTCTCGTGCAGGTAGCCCCGCGTCTGCCCGCCGCTCGCCGTGGGTTCTTGGAATGACCCGCTCCAGTCGCCCAGCAGTTGATCGACCAGCAGCAGAAGCTCTTTCCAAACAAACTTCCCGGCGAACGCAATCACGCTGCCCTGCGGCACCATCGTCTTACGCCAGAACGCGCGGATGTCTTCGATCGTCATCGCCTCGATGTGCTTCAGTTCGCCGAGCGTCGACCGGCCGAACGGCGTCGGGTAATGCCGCTTGCGCAGCTCGATGAAGACCTTCTCCTGCGGCTCATCTTCGAGCGATTCGATCGCCTGGATCGCCAGATCGCGACTCGGTTCCAGCGCGGCCTCCGCCAGCATCGGCCGGCGGATCATGTCGACCAGCAGCGGCAACGCCTCGATCAGCTTCGTGCCGATCATCGTTGCCCCCAGGCGGAACCGGCTCACTCCCGCGTTCGTCGTTCGCTGCACGCCCAGCGCGTCGAGCGCATCGCAGTGCGCCTTCGCATCCAGCGACCCGGCCCCCCGGCAGATCAACTCCGACAACAACGACGCAATGCCCAGTTGATCCGCTGGCTCCGCGGCCACCGAAGCGGGCGTCAGCATCGACATCGAAAGCGACTGCGCCGACGGCACCGGCTCGGCCAGCAGAGTCAGCCCGTTGGGAAGGCGTTGGTGGTAAATCTCGGGCATGGAGGCGGCATTGTAGTGAAATGAGAGAAGCCGGCCTTAAAGGAGGAAAGCGGAGGGGTATTGCACGGGTATTGCAAATTGACCATTGCAAATTGGCCATTGCAAATTGAAAGGCAGTAGAGGCGGATCAAGCGAAGTCCCGGTTCCCAATTTGCAATTTGCAATGACCAATGGCCAATTTGCAATCTGCCTTCATCCTCCCCGCGCCCGCACCGTCGCCAGCGTCTGGAACGAGGTGTCTTCGCCAATGATGGCTTTCCAGACCCGCGAATAGCGCTCCCCGCGCGACATGCGGAAGGAGACCATCCGCTGCGGCACCGCGCCGGGTGGCGGCTCGCGGCGGGGGCCGAGGGGGCCGTCGCCAAGCTCCGCCGGGTCGCCCATAAAGAAGCCCCACAGGCTGTCGAACGTCTGTCCTTCGAGGCAGTAGCGCATGTCGCCGATCACCAGCGGCTCGGTGGCGTGAACGGCGGTGTAGCCATCGGCGAACCAACTGAACTGCTCGAAGGCGGCGACGAGCTGCGGGTCACGCGGGTGGGCTTTGCGGATGTCGTCGGCGGTGATGCGCGGCGTCGACGAGCCGGTGAGGACGGTGGAGTTTGCGAAGTAGGGTGTGCGCACCGCGTCGGCGACGATCTGGCCGTCGGTGGTGATGTAAACCGATCGCCAGAGCAGCAGGCTGAGCGGCGCGGGGATCACCCGGCCGCGCTCGATGGTGTGGCCGCGCATGGCGGCGAGCTCGCGCTGGGCGTCGAACACGCGGTCGCGCTGCACGAGGCCGACGAACATGTACGAGATCGAGATCGCCAGCGCGGTGATCGCCGGCGTCGGCCGCTGGCGCCAGACGGCGATGATCACGCCGATGAGCAGCGGCACGGTGAAGAGCGGGTCGATGATCGCGATGAGGTCCCACGAGATGCGCACATCGGAAAACGGCCAGAACAGCATGGTGCCATAGCTGGTGCAGCAGTCGAGCAGGGCGTGCGTGCTGTAGGCGACGAGGGAGCAGAGGTAAATGGTCATCGCTGTGGCGGGCGTCAGGGTGTCGCGGGTGCCACGGGTCGGGTTGGCGCGGGTGCCACGGGTCGGCTCGGAGACCCGTGTTTCCGCATCCGCGCGCTGTGGGCCGCACGGGTCGCCGAGCCGACCCGTGGCACCGCGCCTGATCGCCCAATAGAGAAGGAAGGGGATCGCGGCGATCAACGCCCCGATCGGGATGAAGAGCAGCGAGTGCGAGAAATGGCGGTGGTAGGTGAGGCCGCCGAGCGGATCGGAGGCAGGGCGGATGAGCACATCGGCATCGGCGAGCAGGCCGGCCACCAAGCCGATCAGCCACGCCGAGCGCGGCAGCTTGCGGGCGAACACGGCCTGCGAGGCGGCGGCGCCGAGGATGCCCTGGGTGAAAATGTCCATGGGCGTGATGATAGGCGCGATGGGCCGGAATTAACCGTTGCCCTCGCCGGTTGATCTCACGTATCATCGATGCCTTCGCCGTCGCTTACCCATTTGAGGAGATGACCGATGAAACTGTTCGCTCTGTTCGCCGTGATGCTGTTCACCCTCGCCATGTCGCCCCTCGCTGACGCCGCCAAAAAGGAATCCCCCGCCGTGCCCCCGGTACTCAATTTCACCATGAAGGACATCGATGGCAAGGACGTGAACCTCGCCGAGAAGTATGCCGGCAAGACGATCCTGCTCGTGAACGTCGCCAGCAAGTGCGGGCTGACCAAGCAGTACACCGGCCTGCAGAAGTTGTACGACACCTATAAAGACAAAGGCTTCGTGATCGTCGGCATCCCCGCCAACGACTTCGGCGCCCAGGAGCCCGGCTCCAACGAAGACATCAAGGAGTTCTGCTCCACGGAATACAAAGTCAACTTCCCGATGCTCGCCAAGGTGTCGGTCAAGGGCGACAAGATGGCGCCGCTCTACAAATACCTCACGAGCAAAGAATCGAACGGCAAGTTCGGCGGCGACATCACCTGGAACTTCGAGAAGTTCCTCGTCAACCCCAAGGGTGAAGTCGTCGCCCGCTACGCTCCGCGCACCACGCCGGAGGAAGTCGGCAAGGACATCGAGAAGAACCTGCCGGCGTCGAAATGAAGACATGAGCCGCGACGCAACGCGTCGCGGACGCATCCAAATCACAAGGGTGGTCGTTTGCGCGGTTCGCCTCCAATGACGGAGGTGCCTGCGCGAGCGACCACCCGTTTTAGTTGGAGGCGTCCGCGACGCGTTGCGATCGCGGCTCCCTACATCCGCACGCCGATGTGCAGCAGGATGTTCGCGTAACGCTGCTGGTCGGCGGTCTGCACCGTCAGGATGTGATCCGGCGTCGCCACCGCGTCGTAAAACGCCCACTTCTCGATCGGCTCGAGCTTCAGCTTCAGCTTCGCCGCCTTGATCGTCGCGCGGTATTCGTCCCACACCGGCGGGTCGCTCTTGAGGGCGTACTGCCCCTCGGTCTCGTACATCATCGTGTTGATTTGTTCGATCGGCGCGGCCGAAAGAATCGCCTCAAGCACCTGCGTGCAGGTGACCAGCCCGGGCATCAGGTTCAGGTGTACGAGTTCGGCGTTGGGGCCCTTCTTCGACGAGGCCGGGTAGTTGCCATCGGCGATGAGGATCGATCCGTGGTGCCCGGCGCGGGCGAGGGCGGAAAGGATCTGCGGGTGGATGAGCTGGGTTTTGAGCAAGGGAGTGGGCCTTGGTGAGAAATGCAGGTGGTCGACGGTGCCACGGGTCGGCTCGGCGACCCGTGTTGCGGTTGCGCGAGTCACGGGTCGCAAAGCCGACCCGTGGCACCCGTCCGATTCGCTCATTCCAGCGCCGCCGTGCCGCCGATGATTTCGGTCAGCTCGGTGGTGATCGCCGTCTGGCGGGCGCGGTTGAACTTACGGCTCAGGGCCTTGCCCATCTTCCCGGCCGCATCGGTCGCCGCCTTCATGGCGATCATGCGGGCGATGTGCTCGCTGACGACCGCCTCATTGAACGCCTGGAACAGCCGGGTTTTCACCGTCACCGGCAGCAGCTCGGCGAGCAGCTTCGCCGGGTCCGGCGAGAAGTCGTATTCCACCGCCGCTCCGGTAGCACCGTTCGCCTTGGCACCGTCCGCTTCCGGCTTCTGCAGCGGCAGCAGCGTGAGCACCACCGGCTTCTGCCGTGACATCGACTCGAAGGACATGTGGATCACGCGGATGGCGTCGTACTTGCCCGCGCTGTAGAGCTTCATGAACTCGGCGGCGAGCTCTTCAACGGCCGCGAACTTCGGTTTGTCCCCGAACTGCGTGTGGATGCGCGACATCGGCGTGCCGTTGAACTTGAAGAACCCGACGCCCTTCTTGCCGACGACTTCGAGCTCGACCTGCCTGCCCTGGTTGTCGGTGAGGAAGCCCATGGCGGTGCGGAGGATATTGGCGTTGTAGCCGCCGCACAGGCCGCGGTTGGCGGTGAGCACTAGCACCAGCTCGCGGTTCACCGGCGGCTCGGGCTTGCGCAGCAGCGGCTGGTCGCCGACGCCGCCCCCGGCCGTCGCCGCCGAGGCGAGCTCGCCGACGAGCTCGGCGATCTTCTGCGTGTAAGGCTTGGCGCTGGTCGCCCGCCGCGAGGCCGCCTGGAACTGGGCGTTGGCGATCAGTTGCATCGTCTTGGTGATGCGCTTGATGTTCGCCACCGCCTTCATCCGGCCCTTGATTTCACGGGTCTTTGCCATGGGGCGAGTATGATAGCGAACGCCATCGCGGTCGCAATGCGGCGGGAAGGAGCGAGGTTGGGTGGCACTGACAAGCGGAGTCCGCGGAGCTTGTCAGTGTCGGTGATGCGGCCACCGCTGAACACTGACAAGGCCTCCGAGCAGTCCTTGTCAGTGCCACCCGATTCGCCCCCACTGCTTTCAGCCACCGGCTGATTCGCGGTCCGCCGACGGTTCATTAGAATGCCCCGCTTCACAAACGCACCCCGGGGTGCAAAGATCTGTTTAGAAAGGGAATCCATGAAACGAAATCCGAACCAATCGTGGCGTCTGTCCGTCGTGCCGATCTTGGCGCTGGTGCTCATCGGCTGCGGCGAGGACGTGCCCAAGACCGCCGACCAGGCCGTGCTCCGCGTCGCCAACGGCTTCGCCGAGAACAAGCCGGTAGTGATCTGGGAGGCGCTGCCGACGAGCTATCAGAAAGATGTACACGAGCTGGTGCACTCGGCGGTCGGCAAGATCGACCCCGACCTCTGGGAAAAAGTTTTCAGCACCGCCCAGCGGGTTGCCAAGCTGCTGCGCGAGAAAAAGCAGTTCATCCTCGCCCATCCCTTTGTCGCCCAGGCCGTCACCGCCCAGGGCGTAGACAAGGCCGAGCTCGACAAGCAGTGGGACCCGATCGTGTCCGCCCTCGACGCCCTCGTCAACAGCGAGATCGCCAAGTACGAGCAGGCGAAGACCGTCGACATCGGCGCGTTCCTCGACCGCACCGGCTCGAAGGTGATGCAAGGCCTGTCCGGCGTGTCCAAGTCCGTCACCGGCGGCGGCGAGGCACCCGGCGAGAAGAACGAGATGGTCATGCTCTACGACAAGCTCAAGCAGGTGAAGGCCACGCTGGTGAACGAGAAGGGCGATGAGGCGACCGTCAAGCTGGAAGTGCCGGGCGAGACGCCGAAGGAGGAAAAGTTTGTCCGCATCGAGGGCAAGTGGGTGCCCAAGGAGATCGCCGACGGTTGGGCGAAGAACATCGCCGACGCCAAGAAGCAAATCGCCGCGATCAGCACCGAGGAGATTGCCAAGCAGAAGCAGGGCGTCATCATGGGCCTGGCGATGGTCGATGGCCTGATCGCTCCCCTGGAGAGCGCCAAGACGCAGGCCGAGTTCAACGCCGCCATCGATGCGTTGATGCAGATGATGCAGCCGCAGCCCAATGGCCAGCCCGACCGGCCGCTGCCGAGCGACGATGACGACTTGAAGTAAAGGCGGGTGGCACTGACAAGCGGAGTCTTCGGAGCTTGTCAGTGGGGCGCACAAGTGACGTTCGCCATTGACAAGTCCCAAAGCGGCTTTGTCAATGCCACCCATCCGATGAACAGTATGAACGCCCGGCCCGCCGCCGGGCGTTTTTGTTGTTCGCCGGCAACACGCGATATCCGCCGAAATGTTGCGTCGCCGCCACACCGGACTTAATCGCCGGCCGGTTGTGGCCGATATTTTCAGCAAGATGTCGACCGCAAACCACACCGCCATTGACGATGTCGAAAACACCGACCGCTTCGCTCACGAGCTGTCCAACCTGCTCGACGGGTCGATGCGGAACGTCGCGCTGGTCCGCTCGCTGATGCACGCGAACGACGGCGACGAGGTTCACGACGCCGGCGCCGCCGCGGAGGATGACGTGCTCAAGCGGTTGCAGACCGCCGAGCAGGGCATGCGGCAGATGGCGGGGTTGATCAAAGACTGGATGTCGCAGCGGCACATCGGCGAGGGCTTGATCGGCGCAACCACGCCGCCCGACGGCGAGACGCTCGGCGATGCGATCAACCACGCCCGCGAACTGCACCATCCCGCGGCCGCCGCGCTGGGCATCGAGATCACCGTTCACGTCAGCGCCGACGCCGCCCGGCTCCCGGCCGGTGCCGTGTTCCCCGTGCTCGCCAACGGCCTGCGCAACAGCATCGAAGCGATCTCCGCCGACCCGCGCCGCGGCGGCAGGGCGGGCGTCGTCGAGGTGCGCGCTCAACTGCAAACCGGCCAGGTTCGGCTGTCCATCAGCGACAACGGCCCCGGGCTCTCGCGCCAGGTGTTCGACACCGGCGGCATCTTCCGCTTTGGCAAGACGACGAAACCCGGCGGCCACGGCATCGGCCTCACCCTCTGCCGCGACATCGCCGCCAACCTCGGCGGCGCCCTGCGACTGACCAACCGCGACGACGGCGGGGCGCTGCTGACGTTGACGTATCCGGTCGGAAGTCAGTCGGCAGTCGGCAGTCAGCAGTAGGCAGTCCGGCATCGGACACGGCGACTGCTGCGAAAGGTTCTAAATTGTAGATCACTACTCACTGTTCACTGCGGACTGCCGACTGCCGACTGCCTACTGCCAACTATCTCCCCCATGCCCGACTCCCAGCGCATCCTGATCGTCGACGACGACCCGATCGTGGCCGAGAGCCTCGCCGAGTTCCTGTCCCACGAGGGCTTCAGCACCGCCACCGCCGGCGACGGCAACGAAGCCCTCGCCGTCCTCGACACGCATGAACGACTCCCCTCCGACGCCAACGAAAGCACGCTTGCACCTCCGCACGCTTCCGGGGGCGATAACTTCGCGATCGTCATCACCGACATGAACATGCCGCGGTGCGACGGCCTCGAGCTGCTGAAAAAGCTGCGGAAAACGTTCCCCTCCGTCGTACCGATCATGATCACCGGCTTCGGCAAGATCGAGTCGGCCGTCGAAGCGATCAAGCTCGGCGCCGCCGAGTACCTGACCAAGCCCATCGTCGACGATGAACTGCGCATCGCCATCAACAAGGCGCTGCGGCAGCACGCCCTGCTCGCCGAGAACCAGACGCTGCGGGCCCAGCTCACCGAGCGCTTCGGCCTGGGCAACCTCGTCGGCTCCGACTTCCGCATGCAGAAGGTGTACGACCTCGTCGAGGCCGTCGCCGAGAGCAAGACGACCGTGCTCATCGAAGGCGAGAGCGGCACGGGCAAGACGATGGTGGCCCGCGCGATCCACGCCCGCAGCGCCCGCCGGGCCGCGCCGTTCGTCACCTTCGCCTGCGGCTCGATCCCCGAGACGCTGCTCGAAAGCGAGCTCTTTGGCCACGTGAAGGGCGCCTTCACCGGCGCCGACCACGACAAGCCCGGCAAGATCCTCGCCGCCAACGCCGGCACGCTCTTCATCGACGAGATCAACAGCGCGACGCCCGCGCTCCAGCTCAAGCTGCTGCGCGTGCTCCAGGAAAAACAGTTCGAGCCGGTCGGTTCATCGAAGACGGTCCACGTCGATGTGCGCTTCGTGCTGGCGACGAATCAGTCGCTGCCGGAGCTCGTGAAGGCCGGCCGGTTCCGCGAAGACCTTTACTACCGCATCAACGTCGTGAACATCGCGATGCCCTCCCTGCGGCAGCGCAACGGCGACATCCCGATGCTCGCCGATCACTTCCTGGGCAAGTGCTGCAAGGAGGCGGGCAAGACCGTCACCGGGTTCACCGCCGACGCGATGGCGGCGCTGCGGGCGTACGAGTTCCCCGGCAACGTGCGCGAGCTGGAGAACGCGATCGAACGCGCAGTGGTGTTGAGTAGACGCCCCGTGATTGATGTGGGGGACCTCCCCGATTCGATTCAACAATCGTTCACCGGCGAAGGCGCGCGCGGTTCAATCGCGCGTGGCCAGGGCGCGGCCGATCCGAACTCATCGAACGCCGGCTACGTCCACATCGCAGCCCTCGATGGCGGCTGGAACCCGACGGCGCTGGAACAGGCCCTCATCGAACCCGAGCGGCAGATCATTCTCCGCGCCCTCGAAGCGAACCACTGGAACCGCCAGATCACCGCCGCTCAATTGAACATCAACCGCACCACGCTTTACAAGAAGATCAAGCAGTTCGGCATCGAGGCGGGCGAGGAGTAGATGCGAGATCGTGTACGGGTGGCACGGGCAGGCCGCTGCTCGGAGCGGTTTTCCCGTGGTAAGTCCATCGCGCTCACCACGGGCAAACCGCCGCGGACGGCGGCCTGCCCGTGCCACCCCGCCGCTGCGGCGCAACTCAATCCACTCGCCGCCACTGCCCATCAATCAGCAGCTCATGCGGCCTGTAATTCGCCTTGTAGTCCATCGTCTTGCTGCCCTCGACCCAGTAACCCATATAGAAATAGGCCACGCCCCACTGGCGGGTGAGGTTGATCTCCGCGAGCACGGAGAAGACGCCGATGCTGCGGTGCGACTCGACGGGATCGAAGTAGTGGTACACGCTGGAGACGCCGCGGTCGCTCACATCCAGAATGCTCACCGCCAGCACCCGCCCGTCCTTCACGTAGTTCACCTCGACGGTGTCCACCACGTGCTCATAAAGGAACTCGCGCAGCCCATCGGCATCGGCGGACTGCGGCGAGTCGGGGTGCTGATGCTCCAGGTAGCGCTGATACACCGCGATCTTCTCGTCCGTCAGCGCGGGGGCGCCGATCCGCAGCGTGAGGTCCGCGTTGCGGCGCACGGCCCGGCGCTGCGACTTGCTCGGCTCGAATGCCTCCACCGCGATCCGCATCGGCACGCAGGCGGCGCAGCTCTCGCAGCGCGGGCGATAAAAGACCTTGCCGCTGCGGCGGAAGCCCCGGTCCATCAGCTCGTGATACACCCGCGCCGACATGACCTCCATGCTGAATCCCTCGGAGCGCGACCGGTGCTGCGGGAGATAAGCGCAGGCGTGCGGCTCGGTGTGCGGCAGCCCGCCGGAATCGATCAGTTCCAGCAGCGGCAATCGGATGGGGTCGGTGGCCTCGGAAGCCATGCGGGAATTGTAGGGAGCGAAACGGCACCGCGGCGCCAAACGAGCCGCGACCGTCAGGGAGCGGTGCGGGACGATGACACCACTGCCTCACGGTCGTGGCTCGTTGCGGCGGCCCTACGGCGTCAGCGCCTCCTTGTTGTAGCTGCGGCCCTTCCACACGTTGCCGCCGCGGTAGTAACGCCAGACGCTGGCGATGGCGATCGGGAGGTACACGGCCGCGCCGATCGGCAGCGACCATGCGTAACGCGCAGGCAGCGAGTGCGCAAGGCGGATCTTGTTGAGCAGCCGCGCTTGCAGCAGCAGGATCGCCGCCGACAGCCCGCTCGCCGCCGCCGCCTGGCCGCCGCCGCCGAGCGCGAGCCAGATGACGCTGCCGAGGAGATCGAACGGCGCGAGCGTCAGCGCGACGATGTTCGTCGTGATGAGATACGCCGCCACGAACGGGTTGTATTCCATGCCCGCGTACGCGTTCTTCGTCAGGCCTTCCCAGATATCTCCCCAGCCCTCGTACATCCGGCAGGAGATGAGCTGCTTGGTGAACGCGATCCACACCTTGCCGCCCGCGGCCTTGAGCTTGCGGCCGAGGTTGATGTCCTCGACCACCTGGTTCCGCACCGACTCGTGCCCGCCGATTTGCTCGTAAAGCGATTGCCGCGTGAGGATGAATGCCCCGGCCGTCAGTGTGTCCGGGTGCTTCGGGTCCATCGCCCGGCGGAGCGGGAACAGCACCATCAACGCGAACGTCAGCGTACACAGCAGCACGCGCTCGATCGTCGAGCCGAAGACCATGCCGGGGAAAAGCGACACGACATCGGCGCCTTCGCGCAGCATGACGTTGACCGCCGAGCGCAGGCACTGCGGGTGCCAGTTGACGTCGGCGTCGGTGGAGCACACGAGGGGAACAGGGGTGTGGGG